>Ga0307515_10000911_pt1 | contig 68106 bp, 60 predicted proteins | sample 17_EM_MG_FD_194513 | JGI IMG/M metagenome (GOLD analysis project Ga0307515, IMG submission 194513) | Populus trichocarpa ectomycorrhiza microbial communities from riparian zone in the Pacific Northwest, United States - 17_EM | ecosystem: Host-associated > Plants > Roots > Unclassified | place... | reverse complement strand
CTCCTGCTCCTGCTCCTGCTCCTGCTCCTGCTCCTGCTCCTGCTCCTGCTCCTGCTCCTGCTCCTGCTCCTGCTCCTGCTCCTGCTCCTGCTCCTGCTCCTGCTCCTGCTCCTGCTCCTGCTCCTGCGCCTGCGCCTGCGCCTGCGCCTGCGCCTGCGCCTGCGCCTGCGCCTGCGCCTGCGCCTGCGCCCGCACCCGCACCCGCACCCGCACCGAGCGGCGCGACGGGTGGCTTCGCTGGAACGGTGACCGGCGGCGGCAGTGTCACGGCCGTGACGGTCACCACCGCGGCGCAGATGCAGGCGGCCATCGATGCCTATACCGGCAACGGTGGGCTCGTGATCCGCTACACCGGCACCTTCGACTTCGCCGCCATCACCAATGCCTGCACGCAGTGGCAGTTGCCCGCCGGCGCCATCGTCGAGGTCAAGAACAAGAGCAACGTCACCATCGAAGGCGCCGACGGCTCGGCGGCCAACTTCGGACTGGCTGTCAAGGCCGATGCCCAGAACATCATCATCCGCAACATGACCATCGGCCTGCTGCCCGGCTCAATCGACGCCATCGGCATCGAAGGCCAGGGCGGCAAGTTCCCCGGCCACATCTGGGTCGACCACAACACCCTCTTCAGCAGCTTGAAAGAGTGCTCCGGTGCCGGCGACCTGGAGTTCGACGGCCTGATCGACAACAAGGCCGGCGCCCATCACCTCACCTACTCGTACAACTACATCCACGATCACCACAAGACCGGGCTGATCGGCTCCAGCGACAGTGATTCCAGCGATCGCTTCATCACCTTCCACCACAACGTCTACCAGAACATCGGCTCGCGCCTGCCGCTGCAGCGCGGTGGCTACACCCACATCTACAACAACCTGTACACCAACATCCTCACGACGGGCGCCAACATCCGCATGAGCGGCTACTCGCTGATCGAGAGCAACTACTTCGAGAACGCGCAGAACCCCGTGACCTCGCGCGACAGTTCGGCCCTCGGCTACTGGGAACTGCGCAACAACAACATCAAGACCCCGGCCGACTTCAGCACCTTCGGCATCACCTGGGTCGCCAGCGGGTCTTCACCCTCGCGTGATGCCACCGACTGGGTCACGACCGCCACATTCCCGGCCACCATTGATTACACCTACACGGCGCAGGACCCGGCCTGCGTGAAGCAGAAGCTGCCGGCCGTGGCGGGTGCCGGGAAAGCGCTGGCCAAGCTGAACTGCAACTGATGGCCCAAGCCCCGGCGGCGTCGCTGCCGGGGCCTGGTACGCGAGCAGTTCCCAGTTCGGGGCCGCCCGGCCCGGCGCGAATCGGACTATTCTTTCGCTTCGTTCACCACGGGAGCTGCCGTGCTGTCTCGCGTCTGGAAAGTTGTTGCCGTATCGAGCATCTGGGTTGTTGCGCTGGGGTTGTCGGGCTGTGGCGGCGACGATGACGATTTCGATCGCTTCTCCGGCCCCAGCAACCCGGCCAACCCGACCGTTGCGCGGCTGATCAGCTCGGTCGATGCCATCGGCGTTGGGGGCGCGGGCCTGCTGTCGAGCAGCGCGGCGTCGAACGACCTGCAACTGCGTGCCAACCTCGCCGGCGGCACGGTGCAGCTGCGCTTCTCGTGCAGCGGCTGCAACCTCAGCGTGACCTCGGGCACCACCACGGTAGGCGCCAACCAGTACATCGGCATTCCGTTCGCCACGCTGGGTTCGGCGTCGGACGCGCCCGTCACGGTGACCGACAACGTCAGCGGCGCCAAGGCCAATTACGTGCTGCGTGCCCGCCCGCTCGATGCGGCGCCCTACACCATCGGCACCAACACCGGTGCCGAGGCCGGCGACCTGTACCTCACGCCCTTCGACCCCGATGGCTACGGCCCGTCGTTCGCGTACCAGATCGCCGGTGACGGCAGCCTCACGTACTACTACCGCGGCACGCCGGGCAAAGACATCCTCGACTTCAAGAAGACCGTGATCCCCGGCGGCGCCACGCGCTACAGCTTCTACGACGAAGCCGCCGGCGGCATTCGTGTGATGGACGGCAGCCACACCACGCTGACCGTGGTGCAGGCGCTGCCATCGTCAGACGGCGACACCTATGCGGTCGACGGGCACGACCACGTAATCGTCGACGACGGCCACTACATCATCGGCCTGCACGCGTCGAAGACGGTGGCCAACATCCCGTCGCTCGTCGGCCAGTCGCTCTTCGTCAGCGGCACGGGGCTGCAGGAGATCATCGGCGGCGCGGCCGTCTTCAACTGGCTGTCGACCGACCACCCGGAGCTCTATGCCTGCTCGACGCGCGGCAACGGCTACAGCGCCAACAACGGGGCCGACTATGCGCACTGGAACTCGCTGGTCGTCGATAGCGATGGCAACTGGATCGCCTCGTTCCGCCACTTCGACTCGGTGCTCAAGATCGACCGCAGCAATGGCTCGATCCCGTGGATCCTCGGCGGCAGCTGCGACCAGTTCGGCCTCAGTGCCGCGCAGAAGTTCACCAGCCCGCACGATGCGCGGCGCGCGGCCGACGGCCGGCTCAGCCTGTTCGACGTCGGCGCGGCCGGCGTGCTGTCGCGCGTGGTTGCCTTCGACCTCTACGAAGCCGGCAAGACCGTCACCAGCTTCACGCCCTACACGACCGACGCCCACTCCAGCTACAACCTCGGCAGCGCGCAGCTCTTTGCCAGCGGCCACGCGCTGGTGGGCTGGGGCGAGTTCAACGGTGCGAGCACCGACGTCTCTGAATACGACACCACCACCGGCACCGTGTCGTTCCAGCTCACGCTGTTGCCTAGCTACCGGACCTACGGCTACTTCTCGTACCGGGCGCACAAGTATCCGTAGGCGAAGCGTGTGAAGAAGGGCAAAGACACTGGATTCGGATGGCAGGGCGGTCAACAGTGGCGAGGTGAGGGCGTTGAGCACAAGCCCCTCTTCTGTTGAACCTGGAGAACCTCTCATGAAGATCACACGCACCCTGGGCGCCCTGGCCTTGTTCGGCCTGATGGCGTCGTCGGCTGTCTTTGCTGCGGATGCACCGGCTGCCGCTGCGGCGGCCGGCCCGGTAGTCGAGGCCTGCAAGGCAGACGTGCAGACCTTGTGCCCCGGCGTTCAACCGGGCGACGGTCGCATCAAGCAGTGCATGACGAAGAACCGCTCCAAGTTGTCCGACGGTTGCAAGGCCGCGCTCAAGGAGCAGCGTGCCAAGAAGAAGGCGGCGAGCCAGTGATGGCCGTCGCGTAAGACCTGGTTGCTGCCGCCCACCGCATCGACTTTCTCGCGCCCTCGGACGAGGTGGCGCGCGCGCTGATCGGCGCGCAGGTGTACGTCGACGGCATCGGCGGCCGCATCGTCGAGACCGAGGCCTACGACCGCGAAGACCCGGCCTCGCACAGCTACGCGGGGCCGACGGAACGCAACAGCGTGATGTTCGGGCCGCCGGGGCGCGTGTACGTCTACCGCTCTTACGGCCTGCATTGGTGCCTGAACTTCGTGTGCCGCGAAGAAGGGCACGGGGCGGGGGTGTTGATCCGCGCCATCGAGCCGCTGCAGGGGCTCGATGTGATGCGCGAGCGGCGCGGGTTGGCCGACGAGTGCGACGAGCGACTGCTGTGCGCGGGGCCGGGGCGCCTGGCTCAGGCGATGGGCATCACGCGTGACTTCAACGGCCTGCGGCTCGATCGTCCGCCCTTCGAGCTGCTGCCACGCGAGCACCCGGTGTCGGTGCTCGCGGGGCCACGCATCGGCATCAGCAAGGCGGTGGACCTGCCGTGGCGCTTCGGGCTGGCCGGCTCGCGCTTTCTCAGCAAGCCGTTTCGTTGACGCGCGGGGCCGATCGATGGCGGCTCACGCCGCAGTGCCGCGAGTAACTTGGCGGCGGTTGGTCGAGGTGCCCGCCGATCGACCCTAAGCGATCGCAGAGCCGGTGGAAAGCCGCCGCTCGTCATCAGCTATTTGGGTCATCCTGGCATACGGGTCGTCACAAAGCGGCAGCCGTATTGCAAAGCTCAAACAAATCGTACTGTGCTGGCGCTCTATTCTTGGCCAGCCAACATCATCACAAAGCGTCGCGCATTTTCCAGTTCCGGGTCACTGGCAAGGGGCCTCGCGAGAACAGCGTTCACCCACTTGGGACCGTGACCCCCCTCAGTTCTCACGTATCCCTCCAACTCGCCAACCTCAACAATGTGCAGGCCAGCCATTCGCAGCGTCGTGAGAAGCCGTTCGCAAGCCTTGGTCGGATCGCCAGGGGGCACGAATGCCTTGCCAATTTGCTTCGCATGGGCCCAAGCGGACGACCTCTTGAGAACTCCTTGGATCTCAGTCTTCGCCTTTTGTGGAAATGAGGGCGCTGTAACTTCTTTAAGAATCTTTCCGATTTCCTGCTGAACATCGCTTGTTGTCAGGTCGGGCTTCTTGGAGTCCACGGCGCTCTTGACGATCTTCCAATCCGGCTGAACAGTTGACCAGTCAAGGCCAAGTGCCTCTGCGATGCTTTTCAGAGGCTCCTCGTCGGACAGGACGTCGAAGTCAGCTACGGCCTTGACTGGCACATCAACTTCACGAAGCGCACGTATGACCATAGCGAGTCGTGCCTTTCCCCCGCAGTGAGTGAGCATGAGGTCCGGCCGTTTTACCTCCTCCCCCTTGCCAGCCAGAGTTGCATCAAGCACAGCAGCGTAGAAGCGACAGTCGCCATCGGATTCGCAAACCACTACGCTCTCATGGAACAGGCCGTCGAGAATATTTGAGTAGCGCAGTAGTGGATCGCCCCAAAGCTCTTTGATGCGCGCGTTGCTTAGCAATCGAACAACGTTTTTCGTGCCGCTTCGGCGTACGCGAAGCACCTTCACCTCGGGACTCTCGGTATTGAGAACGCCGCGTACGATGTCCGTGCTGTGCGTCGCGATAAAAAGCTGCCGCTCCCCACTTCTATCCTGAACGAGCGTCGTACCGAGGAGACGGGCTTGCGGCGGGTGCAGAAAGGCTTCAGGTTCGTCTATGAGCATGATGTTCTCTTGGCCGACCGATGTTGCCAGTAGTACGCCAGCAAAACTTCGCATTCCATCCCCTTGGCTATGAAGGGTAGGCAATTTCTCGAGTCGCTCTATGTAGCTAATGCTCACCCGATCTTCACCGGGCACCGGTGAGGGACGGTCGCCTACATGAACCGGAACTAGGCTACCGGCGTTTCGATGCACGATGAGGTCAGCGCCAAACGCTTTCCTAAATTTGGCACTGAGCCGGAGCTCCAGCTTGTCGTCTCGCAGTAAGAAATGAATTGGATGGCTCGGGTTGTCTCTAGCGAGGGCTATATTGCCTGGTGGGTTGCAGATTTGAAGGCGCTCATCGGCCGAAAGCAGATGACAGAACCAGCGCGCCAAACCACCCAGCATGCCGTCCGTTCGACTCCATTCGCTGTTCGCCTGACTCTGATGAAGAGCATGCCCCAACGCCTGTAGCACAGGGTTGTCTGGTGGAGACTCGACTTGGCGAACTGTCCATCCAAGGAGCCAATCGCTAAATTCTTGCAAACTGCCTGTACGCCTTGTCTTGACCTTGAGGACTACATGACTCGGATGTGCCGCGTTTTGGAGCTTGTCTCTTATCGCTCGCAGAGCCGCACTTTTTCCTGCATTGTTGGGCCCAACTATGAGAACGACGTCATGTGCGTCGATCGGAACCTCGGTGTCATCACTAAAGGTCAAGTGGCTGATTGAGACACGCGGAAGCTCCGAGATGGGCGTAACAGTTGCGTCGGTGTTTGACGCGTCGTTCTGTTCGGTGGCTGTTTGCATCATTTCCATGACTTGCAGGATAGCCCAGAGTCGGCTGCACAAGACAAAGGAAGGCAGAGTGCGCTAGGCTGAAGCCATCACAGCGGCGATCGTTTGGAAGCCTACGCCCCTGCGCAAGGACAATGATCCGCTATTGGCCGGTGGTCATGTGCGCCCGGGCTGCGAATGCCCCAGTCAGTAGTCATCCAGCCGCATAGATACGCCTTTGATTACACGCCGCCCGTCGGCAGCACCTTGACTTGCTACCTGCAAGAATCAGAGTTGCTCGCCGCACTTTAGGTTCGAAATGAGACACCTTCTTCGCCATCCTCTCTTGCCTATCGTGTTTGGCATCGTCGCTACTTTTGCGCTGATTGGTGTTTGGTTGTGGTGGGCCGTAACCGGCGTCGAATGGGTTGCTCGCCTTCGCGTCGGAAGCTACGGATCGCTCACCATCGAACAACTCGGGCAGACGGGCGATCTCTTTGGTGGCATTAGCGCGCTCTTCGCGGCGCTTGCTTTTATGGGCGTAGCCATCGGGGCGTACTACCAAAACAAGACTTGGCGCATTGTCGAGCTACAGCACGTTCAACAGTCTTTCGAACCGTTGTTCTTCCAGCTCCTCACATTGCATCGCCAAATCGCAAGCGAGCTGAGGCTGCACCGAATGAATGAATATGATCAGCGCGAGCAGATCGACCTCGGTATGGCAGCAGAGACGGTTCGCGAGGATGTTTCCTATTTTTGGTCTGCACTGGTGAAAGATGCAGCTGGAAACAAGAAGTTTGCCTACGCTGCATACGACCGGCTCTACTCACGCAACGAAAGTACGCTCGGCCCATATTTTCGTTCCATGTATCACATCTTCGCGCTCGTAGATCGATCGCGTCTGCCTCAGGCGGAAAAGGACCAATACGCTCATATTGCACGAGCGCTTCTTAGCGCAGATGCTTTGTTCTTGCTGCTAGTCAATTGCCTCACCGACAGAGGACTAGGGCTCAAACACTTGGTTGAAAAGTATGGTCTGCTCAAGCACGTTAGGAGGCTCGATGATGGTGGTGGGCCGACACACGAGGCGCTCTTAATTGAGTGGTACTTCGATTCAGCGGCCGCGCCGAACGCGGCCTGAGTGGGGCACTTTGACTGACCGCTTAGTGCAGACCCTGTCGATCAGGGGAGAGCGACTCTATGTCGCAGATTGGCCTCAAGCGGTTTGCGCCGGGTAAGGTCAGCTCGTGGCCGACGAACTAGTCCGTTGGCAAGAGTGGCCGATCGCGCGGCGCACACAAACCCCCGTCCCTCCGCCAAAGCGCCGAGCAGCAAGGCACGGCGGCAAGCACCCGTCGCGTTGACCTGCCAGAGCACCACTCCGGCACCCTGCGGCCGAATCAGCCCCCCCACACCTCGCGCGCCGTCTCCACCACCAGCTTGAGCTTGGCACGCTGCGCTTCCACGGCGATGTTGTTGCCGTGCACCGTGCTCGAGAAGCCGCACTGCGGGCTCAGGCACAGCTGCTCCATCGGCGCGTACTTGGCGGCTTCGTCGATGCGGCGCTTCAGCGCGTCCTTGCTTTCCATTTCGCCGAACTTGGTGGTGACCAGGCCCAGCACCACCGTCTTGCCCTTGGGCAGGTAGCGCAGCGGGCGGAAGTCGCCTGAGCGGTCGTCGTCGTACTCGAGGAAGTAGGCGTCGAGGTCCATCTCCGCCAGCAAGGCCTCGGCCACCGGCTCGTAGTTGCCGGCCGCCGCGTGCGTGCTCTTGAAGTTGCCGCGGCACAGGTGCATCGCGAGCGTCATACCGGCCGGCTTTTGCGCGACCACCAGGTTGATGAACTTGGCGTAGCGGTGCGGCAGCTCGTTGGGGTCGTCGCCGCGGCTCCGGGCGGCTTCGCGCATGTGCTCGTCGCACAGGTAGGCCATGTTGGTGTCGTCCATCTGCACATAGGTGCAGCCGGCAGCGGCGAGCGAGCGCAGCTCGTCGCCGTAGGCGTTCGCCACGTCTTGATAGAACGCGGGTTCGAGTTCTGGGTAGTGCTCGCGGCTGATGCCGGCGCGGCCGCCGCGGAAGTGCAGCATGGTCGGGGACGGGATCGTGACCTTGGCGGTGCTGCCGGGCGAGAGCTGGCTCTTCAGGTACTGGAAGTCGGCAAGTTGGATGTCTTTGATGTGGCGCACCTTGTCGATCACGCGCATCACCGGCGGGGCCAGCTCTTCGCTGCCGTCCGGGCGGATCACCGTGACCGGGATGTCGGTCTTCACGCCACCCAGCTGCTCGAGAAAGTCGATGTGGAAATAGGTGCGGCGGAATTCGCCGTCGGTGATGCTTTGCAGGCCCACGTCTTCCTGGAACTTCACGATCTCGGTGATGGCGTCGTCTTCGACCTTGCGCAGTTCGGCGGCCGAGATCTCGCCCTTGGCCTTCTTTTCGCGCGCGTCGAGCAGGCGCTTGGGCCGAAGAAAACTGCCCACGTGGTCGGCGCGGAACGGAGGGTGGGTGCGGGTGCTCATGGGGTCTCCTGACGGGGCACGAAAAGGACTGATGTTAGCCAGCGTGCCAAGGCCTGAATACATCGAAGCCTGTAATGAGCGGGTAAACCCTTGTTTTATGCAGCCATGGATCGCGAATAGACTTTCTCTGTATACAACGCGTATTCAGAAGGTCGTCGTCATGAAGTCTGCTCTTCCGTCATTCCCCCTCAACGCCTGGTACGCCGCGGCCTACGACGTGGAGGTCAAGGCCACCCTGCTGAGCCGCACCATCTGCGGCCAAAAGATTGTTATGTTCCGCCGCAAGGACGCCTCGGTGGCCGCGCTCGAAGACGCCTGCTGGCACCGCCTGCTGCCGCTTTCCAAGGGCACGTTGCACAACGACGAGATCACCTGCGGCTACCACGGCTTGGTCTACAACGGCGACGGCCGCTGCACCCACATGCCGTCGCAAGAGACCATCAACCCCTCGGCCTGCGTGCGCTCGTTCCCGGTGGTGCAGAAGCACCGCTTCATCTGGGTCTGGCCGGGCGACCCGGCGCTGGCCGATGAATCGAAGGTGCCCGACTTGCACTGGAACGACGACCCCGCCTGGGCCGGTGACGGCAAGCTCATCACGGTGAAGTGCGACTACCGGCTGGTGCTCGACAACCTGATGGACCTGACGCACGAGACCTTCGTGCACGGCTCCAGCATCGGCCAGCGCGCCGTGGCCGAAGCACCCTTCGTGGCCACGCACGGCGACAAGACGGCGACCGTCACGCGCTGGATGGAAGGCATCGACGCGCCGCCCTTCTGGGCCGGCCAGCTGAAGCACGCCACCGGCTACGAAGGCAAGGTCGACCGCTGGCAGATCATCCGCTTCGAGGCACCATGCACCATCGCCATCGACGTGGGCGTGGCGCCCACCGGCACCGGTGCGCCGCCGAAGGAGGGTCATCCCGGCGACCGTTCCCAAGGCGTCAACGGCTTCGTGCTCAACACCATCACGCCCGAGACCGACGGCACCTGCCACTACTTTTGGGCCTTCGCGCGCAACTACTGCCTGGGCGAGCAGCGCCTCACGCACGAGCTGCGCGAAGGCGTGGCGAACATCTTCCGCGAGGACGAACTCATTCTCGAAGCGCAGCAACAGGCCATCGACGAACACCCGGGCTACACCTTCTACAACCTCAACATCGACGCCGGCTCGATGTGGGCGCGCAAGCTGATCGACAAGATGGTGAAGGCCGAGGCCCCGCTGCCGGGGGCGCCGAAGGTGATTCTGCTGCGGAGCGCGGCGTGAAGTGTGGTGGCGTGCGTGGAAGGTTTACCGCCAAGACGCAAAGAACGCAAAGGTCGCAAAGAAATGGCAAGAGAAGGGGTACAGAGAAGAGCTCTGAATTCCTTGGCGACCTTTGCGTTCTTTGCGCCTTGGCGGTGAAAAGGAGCAACGAACAATGACAACAAAGCTCGAAGTCGCAGAAGACGCCGGCACCTCGCAGACCGTTCGCACCCAGCTCAAGCTGCGCGAGCTGATCGTCGGCGGCGAACTCAAGCCTGGCAGTCGCATCGCCGAGCTGGCGCTGGTCGAGATGCTGGGTGCCTCGCGCACGCCGATCCGCATGGCGCTGGTGCGGCTACAGGAAGAGGGCTTGCTCGAAGCGCTGCCGAACGGCGGCTTTGCGGTGAAAGACTTTTCCGAAGCCGACATCCACGACGCGATCGAAGTGCGCGGCACGCTCGAAGGCCTGGCCGCACGCATGGCGGCCGAGCGCGGCATCACCTCGGTGCTGCTGGCCGAGGCACGCGATTGCATCGCCCGCATCGACGACCTGCTCGCACAACCCGAGCTGAGCGAAGACTCGTTCACCGGCTACGTGGAACAGAACGGCCGCTTCCACGAGCTGCTGTCTGAAATGGCCGGTAGCGACCTGGTGGCACGCCAGCTCGAACGCGCCAAGACGCTGCCGTTCGCCTCGCCCAACGGCTTCGTGATGGCACGCTCGACCGGGCCCGATGCGCGCGACATCCTCGTCGTTGCGCAAGAGCAGCACCGTTCGGTCATCGAGGCCATCGTGCAGCGCGAAGGTGCCCGCGCCGAAGCCCTGATGCGCGAGCACGCGCGCATCGCCCACAAGAATCTGCAGCAGGCGCTGCAAAGCCACCAGAGCCTGCAGCGCCTACCCGGCGCAAGCCTGATCCGCCGCCGCACCACCCGTTGAGACTGTCCCCATGCGCAACAACCAGCAATGGCACCCCGCTCACATCCGGGCCCACCGCAACCTGAGCCCCACGGTGCGTGAGTTCGAGATTCGCCCCGAAGGTGGCGTGAAGCCGTGGACGGTGGGCAGCCACCTGAACCTGCGCGTCACCGTCGACGGCCGCGAAGAAACGCGTTCGTACTCGCTGGTCGGGCTGCACGACCCCGAGGTCTACCGCATCGCGGTGAAGCGCGCCGAGCCGGGTCGCGGCGGCTCGCGTTTCATGTGGAGCCTGGAAACGGGCAACGAGCTGCAGATCGGCGAGCCGAACAACCATTTCGAGCTCTCGTTCAGCGCGCCGCAGTTCCTGCTGGTGGCCGGTGGCATCGGCATCACGCCGCTGGCCGGCATGGCGCAGATGCTGGCCGGCAAGGGCGCCGACGTTCATATGCGCTACGCGGCACGCTGCGCCGATGAGCTGGTGCTGGCCGATGTGCTGAAGCAGACGCTCGGCGAGCGTCTGCAGACCTTCTGCAGCGACGCCGGCCAGCGCATCGACCTGGCCGCCGAAATCGCGGCGCTCGCGCCGCGCGGGCAGATGCTGGTGTGTGGCCCGATCGCGCTGCTCGACGCGGTGCGCGACGCCTGGGCCCGTGCAGGCCGCCCGAGCGCCGACCTGCGCTTCGAGACCTTCGGCAACAGCGGCCACCATGCGGCCCAGCCGTTCTGGGTCGAGCTGCCGCGCCACCAGATGCGCATCGAGGTGCCGGCCGACCGCAGCCTGCTGGACGTGTTGAACGACGCGGGCGTCGAGACCTTGTTCGACTGCTGCCGCGGCGAGTGCGGCCTGTGCGCGATGGACGTGCTGTCGGTCCAGGGCGACATCGACCACCGCGATGTGTTTCTCAGCCCCCATGAGCAACAGAGCAACCAGCGCCTGTGCGCCTGTGTTTCGCGCGTCAACGGCGGCGGGGTGGTGCTGGACACTGCGTATCGCGCCGATTGAAAATCGATCTAGCAGCTATGTCGCATTGGCATAGCTGCTAGTCGAACACCCCAATTGCCGGGCGGTGCGCCGATGCCGCACATTCACGGGCGATCACTGCCTTCCCGCCTTGGAGAATCCACCATGAAAAAACGCCACGTCCTGAAGGGACTGTCCGCCGCTGCGCTCGCTCTGTGCATGTCACCGGGGTTTGCCCAGACGGCACCGTTCAAGATCGGCTTCATTCTCCCGATGACCGGGCAATCGGCCTCGACGGGCCGACAGATCGAAGCCGCCGCCAAGCTCTACATGGCGCAGAACGGCAGCACGGTGGCCGGCCGCAAGATTGAGCTGATCATCAAGGACGATGCCGGCGTGGCCGACTCCACCCGCCGCATCGCGCAGGAGCTGGTGGTCAACGACAAGGTCGACGTGCTGGCTGGCTTCGGCCTCACGCCGCTGGCCATGGCCACTGCGCCCATCGCCACGCAGAGCAAGACGCCGATGGTCGTGACGGCTGCGGCCACCTCCATCATCACCACCGCCTCGCCCTACATCGTGCGCACCAGCTTCACGCTGCCGCAGGCCGCGGTCAGCATGGGCGAATGGGCCGGCAAGAACAAGATCAAGAAGGTCGTGACGCTGGTGGCCGACTACGCGCCGGGCATCGACGCCGAGAAGTTCTTCAAGAGCCAGTTCCAGCTCAACGGCGGCGAGGTGGTGGCCGAGATCCGCTCGCCGCTGAAGAGCCCCGACTTCGCCCCCTTCCTGCAGAAGGTGCGTGACGCCAACCCCGATGCGGTGTTCGTGTTCCTGCCCTCGGGCCAGGGCGCGGCCTTCATGAAGCAGTTCGCCGAGCGCGGGCTCGACAAGTCGGGCATCAAGCTCATCGGCACCGGCGACATCACCGACGACGACCAGTTGAACGACATGGGTGACGTGGCGCTGGGCGTCGTGACGGCGCAGCACTACTCGGCCTCGCACAACTCGCCGGCCAACAAGAAGTTCGTCACCGCCTTCGAGGCGGCCAACAAGTTCCGCCCCAACTTCATGGCGGTGGCCGGCTACGACGGCATGCGCGTGATCTACAAGGCACTGGAAGCGACGAAGGGCAAAGGTGGCGGCGACGACCTGCTGGCTGCCATGAAGGGTCAGGTCTTCGAGAGCCCGCGCGGCCAGGTGATGATCGACGCGCAGACGCGCGACGTGGTGCAAGACATCTACATCCGCAAGGTCGAGCGCGTGAACGGGCAGCTCTACAACCAGGAGTTCGACGTGCAGAAGTCGGTGAAGGACCCGGGCAAGAGCAAGTAAGCCGTTGCGTCCCGTCATTCCCGCGCAGGCGGGAATCCACGAATCGCCGCTATCCTGGATTCCCGCCTGCGCGGGAATGACTGTGCCTATCAACCCACCCGCATGCTGACCCTCCTCTTCGACGGCATCGCCTACGGCATGCTGCTCTTCGTGCTCGCTGTCGGGCTGGCCGTGACCATGGGCTTGATGAACTTCATCAACCTGGCACACGGCGCGTTCGCGATGGCCGGCGGCTACGTCACCGTGCTGTTGATGAACCGGCTCGGCGTGCCCTTCCTCGCCACGCTGCCATTGGCCTTCGTGTTCACCGCACTGGTCGGCGCGCTGCTCGAACGCACGCTGTACCGGCCGATGTATGCGCGGCCCCACCTCGACCAGGTGCTGTTCTCGCTCGGCCTGGTGTTCATGACAGTGACGGCGGTCGATTACTTCATCGGCTCGCAGCAGCAGATGATCTCGGTGCCCAGCTACCTGCAAGGCCGCTTCGACCTGGCGGCGGTGGGCATCGGCAAGTACCGACTCTTCATCATCGTGATCTGCGGGTTGCTGACGCTGGCGCTGCAGATGGTGCTCTCGCGCACGCGCTTCGGCAGCCGGCTGCGCGCGGCCGTCGACGACCCGCGTGTCGCGCAGGGCCTGGGCATCAACGTCAACCAGGTCTTCCTGTTCACCTTCGCGGTGGGCTCGGGCCTGGCCGGGCTGGGCGGCGCGCTCGGGGCCGAAGTGCTGGGGCTGGACCCGACCTTCCCGCTCAAGTTCATGGTCTATTTCCTGATCGTCGTTTCGGTCGGCGGCACCACCACCATCACCGGCCCGCTGCTGGCTGCGCTGATGCTGGGCATTGCCGACGTCATGGGCAAGTACTACGCGCCCAAGCTCGGCGCCTTCATCGTCTACACCGTGATGATCGTGATCCTCACGCTGCGGCCGCAGGGCCTGTTCGGTCACAAGGGGGCGAAATGAGTGCCGTGCAGACCTCCCTGCGCGCGAACGCGACGTGGCGCTGGTGGGAGATTGCGCTCGGCGTGGCCGCCGTTGCCTCGTACTTTCTGGCGGGCAACCACGCGCTGCTGCTGAACGAGATCGCGATCCTGGCGCTGTTCGCGCTGTCGCTCGACCTGATCCTCGGGTATGCCGGCATCGTGTCGCTGGGCCACGCTGCCTTCTTCGGCGTGGGGGCCTACACCGCGGCGCTGTTCGCCAAGCTGGTGATGCCCGACCCGCTGGTGGGCCTGGTGGTGGCCGTCGCCACGGCCGCCGTGCTGGGCGCGGTGTGCAGCGTGCTGGTGCTGCGCGGCTCCGATCTCACGCGATTGATGGTCACGCTGGGCGTGGCCGCCGTGCTCTACGAACTCGCCAACAAGCTCGATTGGCTCACGGGTGGGGCCGACGGCTTGCAGGGCGTCGTGATGGGGCCGCTGCTCGGGCAGTTCGAATTCGACCTCTACGGCCGCACGGCCTATGCCTACAGCCTCGTCGTGCTGGCTCTGGCGGTATTCATCGCACGCCGCGTTGTCCATTCGCCGTTCGGCATCTCGCTGAAGGCGCTGCGCGACAACCGCTTGCGCGCCACCAGCATCGGCCTGTCGGTCAACGCGCGCCTGGCGGCGGTCTACACGCTGGCCGCGGCACTCGCCGGCGCGGCCGGGGCCTTGATTGCACAGACCTCGGGCTTCGCGTCGCTCGACGGGCTCGACTTCCATCGCAGCGCCGACGTGCTGTTGGTGCTGGTGATCGGCGGCACCGGTTATCTCTATGGCGGTATCTTCGGTGCCATCGCCTTCAAGCTGCTGCACGATGTGATCTCGGCCTGGACGCCGCAGTACTGGACCTTCTGGCTGGGCTTGTTCCTCGTGATCCTGGTGATGGTGGGCCGAGACAGACTCATTCGCCCGTGGACGTGGTGGAAAAAGCGATGAGCAGCATCGTCCTAGAAACCCACAACCTGCTGAAGCGCTACGGCGGCATCACGCCGACCAACGACGTGTCGCTGAAGGTGGAGACCGGTGCACGCCATGCGCTGATCGGCCCCAACGGCGCGGGCAAGACCACGCTCGTCAACCTGCTGACCGGTGTGGTCGAGCCGACCTCGGGCCGCATCTCGCTCGACGGGCAAGACATCACCCGGCTCGCGCCGCACCACCGCGTGCGCCGCGGCATCGTTCGCACCTTCCAGATCAACCAGCTGTTCAACGAGCTGACGCCGCTGCAGTCGCTCGCGCTCACGGTGTCGGCGCAGCTGGGCATCAGCCGCCAATGGTGGAAGCCGCTCGGCAGCGACCCGCGTGTGGCCGTGGCCTGCGAGTCGCTGCTGAAGCAGTTCCGCCTCGACGATGTGATGGACCAGAAGGTCAAGCTGTTGGCCTACGGCAAACGCCGGTTGCTTGAGATTGCCACCGCGATCGCATCGAAGCCGCGCGTGCTGCTGCTCGACGAACCCGTGGCCGGCGTGCCCGAGGGCGAGCGGCAGGAGATCTTCGACACCATCAACGCACTGCCGGCCGAGGTGTCCATCTTGCTGATCGAGCACGACATGGACCTGGTGTTCAACTTTGCGCGCACGGTGAGCGTGCTGGTCAACGGTGCGGTGTTTGCCGAAGGCGACGTGGCGAGCATTTCGACCGACCCGCGCGTGAAGGCCGTCTATCTCGGAGAGGGCCAGCATGGCTGAACTGCTTCGCGTGGAAGGCCTGCGCTCCGGGTATGGCGAGGCGGTGGTGGTGCAAGGCATCGACCTCACGCTGGAACAAGGCCAGTCGCTCGCGCTGTTGGGCCGCAACGGTACCGGCAAGACCACGCTGATGAACTCGCTGATCGGTGTGACGCGCCGGCATGCGGGCCGCATCTTCCTGGCCGGGCAGGACATCACCGCGCTGCCGCCGCACCAGCGCGCCGCCGCCGGCATCGGCTGGGTGCCGCAAGAGCGCAACATCTTCAAGTCGCTCACGGTTGACGAGAACCTCACCGCTGTGGCCCGGCCCGGCCCGTGGACGGTGCAGCGCGCCTACGAGATGTTTCCGCGCTTGGCCGAGCGCAAGTCGAACATGGGCAACCAGCTCTCCGGTGGCGAGCAGCAGATGCTGGCCGTGGCGCGCGCGCTGGTGTTGAACCCCAAGCTGTTGCTGCTCGACGAGCCGCTCGAAGGCCTCGCGCCCATCATCGTGGAAGAGCTTCTGCGCAGCATCGCCCGCGTGGTGCGCGACGAAGGCATGTCGGCCATCATCGTGGAGCAGAACCCGCGCATGATCCTGCCGATCACGCAGCACGCCGTGGTGCTGGACCGCGGCGCGGTGGTGCACCGAGACAGCAGCCAGGCGCTGCTGGCCGACCCGGCACAGCTTGAGCGCTGGCTGGCGGTGGCCAAGGCCTGACGCTGCTTGAGAGCGTCGGTGACATGAACATCGAGTACGCGACGCGGCGCTTGAACCGGTTGCGCTGCGTGGCCTTGCACATCGACCGCCACCTGTTCGACCCGCTGCGCCTGGGCGACCTGGCCGATGTGGCGGCGCTCTCGCGCTACCACTTCGAACGCGTGTTTGCCGAATATGCCGGCGAGACGCCGGTGGCCCGTGTGCGCCGCCTGCGTCTGGCCCAGGCACGGCGCAAGCTGGTGGCCAGCAGCGCCACCAACATCCTAGAGTTGGCGCTGGACTGCGGCTATGGCTCGCTCGAAGCTTTCAGCCGAGCCTTCCGGCAGCAGTTTGGCCATGCGCCCTCGCGGTGTGTGCCAGCGTTGCCGGCACTGCCGCTCCATCAGCGTGCCTTCACGCTGTGCGAGCTGCCGGCGCTGGAAATTCAGTACCTGCCCTTCAGCGGCCGGTTGGACGAAGCCTTGCTGCCCTTCGATGAGCTGCGCGCCCGCGCGATGGCGCAAGGCATTCCACGTGAGCGGCGCAAGGGCTGGGCGGTGCACCTGAACCACCGCGCCGAGCTGTGGGGTGGCTCGGCCCGGCTGCAGGCGGCGCTGCTGTCCCGGCCGTTGGGCGAGCGCATCAAGGGGCTGGCGTTGGGGCGGTTGCCCGCAGGCCCCTATGCGGTGTTCAACGTCGAAGGCAGCTACGACGCCTTGCCGCGTGAGCAGATCGAGCGCGATCTCGCCGCCCATGGCGAATGGCGTGTTGCCGACGCCCCGGTGCTGCGCCGCTTCGACAACCCGACCTACCTGCCCGCCGAGCACGAGAGACGGTTTTCCCTGTTCGTTCCGCTGGTTCGCTGAACCCAGGCCCCGGTACCGCCCGGGCGCCCAAAAACCGCAATTTCGATCAGGACGGCGCCCGCCGCCCCTTCCTACGCTCTCGCCTCGACATCACAACAACCTTCGCGGAGACAAGCGATGAACCAGCACATCCTCACCTGCCTGGCGGCGGCCCTCGTGGTCAGCGCCTGCGGTGGCGGTACCGACGACAGCACGCCCACCCCCGCCCCGCCTGCGGCCACCACGCTGACCGGTGTGGCGGCCACCGGGGCGCCCTTGGCCGGCGCGGCCATCAAGGTCTGCGATGCCACCGGTGCCAGCCTCAGCACCACGGTCGGTGCCGATGGCCGCTACACCGTGGACGTGTCTTCGTTGAAGGCGCCGCTGCTGGTGGCCGCGACCACCGGTGCCTTCGTCACGATCAACAGCGTGCCGCAGCCCGCTGGCGCCACGCGTGCCTTCGCCGCGCTGCTGCCCAGCCTGCAGGCGAACGCGGCCAACACCGCCAACGTGAACCCGCTCACCGACAAGATCAGCTCCGAGGTGGCCAGTGCCGACCTGTCGCTGAAGGGCTCGGTGCAGCTGATCAACGCCTGCAACACCACCGGCATCACGCCGGCCACCATCGCCAGCCAGACCTCGCAGTTGCGCGCGCTGGTGCTGGACGCCCTGAAGGCCCAGGGCGTGGCGAACGCCGACAGCTTCGACCCCGTCACGGTGGCGATGCAGGCCAACCACCAGGGCATGGACGCCGTGCTCGACCGCGTCGTGCACAACCGCGACGGCTGGGGCAGCGGCACCGACGACCAGCTGCGCGGCAGCAAGCTCTACGACCTCAACCTGCAGGAGCTGTCGTCCAGCAACACCGTGCTCGACGCGAGCATCGTGCCCTGGTCGACGGCGCCCAAGCGCATCTTCATCGTCGGCGACTCCACCGCCAGCAACTACCCGCGCGGCGTGGCGCCGCGCATGGGCTGGGGCCAGGTGTTCGACCGCCTGCTTGCACCCGGTGCGGCGGCGCGCGTGGTGAACCTGGCGCAGTCGGGCCGCAGCTCGCGCAGCTTCATCACCGAGGGCTGGTTCCAGCTGCTGGCCGATCACCTGCAAGCCGGTGACTACCTGCTGATCCAGTGGGCCCACAACGACGAGAAGTGCGATACCACGGGTTCGCTGGATTGGGTGAACCGCTGCACCTACCCGAACAACGCGGCCGGCGAGCCGCAGGTGGCCAAGACACTGGACAAGTTGCCTGCGGGCACGACGGCCGACGACCTGTCGTTCCAGAAGTCGCTGGAGAAGTACGTGAAGCTCGCCAAGGACAAGGGCGCCACACCCGTGCTCATCACCCCGGTGACGCGCATCAACCAGGACAAGACCGTGACCGCCTACGTCGAAGGCCTGTTCCCCATCACCAAGAGCACGCACATCACGAGCAAGGGCGATGCGCCGGGCAACTACACGCAGACGGTGATCGACACCGCGAAGGCCAACGACGTGGCACTGGTCGATGCCGATGCGTTGAGCATCGCCTTCTACAACAGCATCGGCGTGGGCACCGGTGGGGCCGATGCCACCGGCGGCTGGCGCGACTACTACCTCGCGGTGAGGGATGCCACGACATATCCCTTCTACGCGTCGGCCACCACCACCGGCCACTACCTGAATGCCGACCGCACCCACTCGCAAGAAACGGGGGCGGTGAAGCTGGCCGGCTTCGTGGCCCAGGGCATCAAGGCCGACACGGCGCGCTTGAGCGGCCTGATTGCATTGCTGAAGTAGACGGCTTACCACCAGCAGCGCACCTGCTGCTGGTGCGAATGGTTCCGTGCCGGGGCGTGCAATGCACGCGGCAGAATGCACCCCGGAGGGATTCACGATGAAGCTGAGCGTGTGGGCCATGAGCGTGGCCTGGGGGGTGAGCCTGGCCGGCGGCGTGCCGGTGGCACAGGCGGCCGAGCCGACTGCCGAGCAATACAAGACCGGCGTGACGACCTGCATGCGGGCCCGCGACCTGGAATGCGCCGAGAAGAACTGGGGGCAGTACCTGCGCCTGCGGCCCAACGACAGCAACGCGATCGCCAACCTGGGCATCGTGATGAACCAGCGCGACAACCACAAGGGGGCGGTCGCGCAGTTCGAGCGTGCCATCGACATGGGCGAGGGCACCTACGACCTGTTCTCGTACTACGCCGACAGCCTGGAGAAGCTGGGCCGCATCGACGATGCGATTGCCTGGTCGTACAAGGCGCTGAAAGTGGTGCCGACGCTGGTGGACGTGCGCGGCAAGCTGGCCAAATTGCTGGTGCAGCAGAAGAAATACTACGAAGCACTGTCGCTGCTCACGGCCTTCGACGAACAGCTCGCATCTCAAGGGCATGCGCCGTATTTCGAGGGTCAGCGCATCGCGATCGAATCGGCCATCGAGCGCAATGCCAGCGTGCCCTCGATGGAACGTGGCTCGCTGCGGCTGGCGGCGCAGCGCGGGCATTTCTTTGCGCCCGTCACGCTGGGTGAGTCGCGGCCGGCCGCGTTCATGGTGGACACCGGCGCGACCATCGTGTCGATGGACGAGGAGTTCTTTGCCAGCGCCAAGGTCGCCTTCAAGGTGCGGGAAAAATCGGCCACCTTCAAGATGGCGGATGGCCGCCGGGTCAGCGGCCGTGTGCTCACGGTGGCGGTGCTCAAGGTGGGCCCGTATGAACTGAAAGACATCGCGGTGCATACCTGCAAGGGCTGCTCGCCGCTGCTGGGCCAGGCGGCGCTGTCGCGTTTCGACTTGAAGTCTTCAAAGGTGCAGGGCGTCGAGTTCCTGGCGCTCTCACCCCGAAACTGACGCAAGCCAACTGAGCAATCTCGGACGCGCGCGGACCGGGAGCTCTGCCTACAGTGGGGTTGTCATCACCCCAGAGCCATGCGCAACCAGTCCGAGCTTTCCTACCGCCAGCGCGTCAACCGCGTCGTCGCCTACGTCCAGGCCCACCTGGGGGCGGACCTCGACGGCAGCGTGCTGGCCGAGGTGGCGTTCATGTCGCGCTTTCACTTTCATCGCGTGTTCGCCGCCATGACCGGCATGACGCCGGCGCAGTACGTGTTGCGCACGCGGCTGGCCGCGGCCATCGGTGCCTTGCGCACGTCGTCGGCCTCGGTGGGCAGCGTGGCGCTGGACCACGGCTTCGACGGCGGCGCATCGCTCGCCAAGGCCATGCGCCGCCAGTTCGGTGTGTCGCCGAGCGGCGCGCGGCAGGCCGTGCTGGACCCACGCATCAGCTCAGGGGTGACGGCGATTCCTGTTCACGCTTCAAGGAGAAAGACCATGCTTGCCCCGACCCTTCGCGATCTGCCTTCTCAACAGTTGCTGTGCGCCACCGAGCGTGGCGCCGTCAACAACGACCTGTCGGCCGCTGCGCAGCGCGCGTTCGCGCGTTTGTTCCCTGCTGCCGAGACGCTGGGCGTTGCCTCGCGCCAGACTGGGTGTCTGGCGGTGTGCCCTGACGAAATGAAATCCCCCGACGACCCGGATGTGCGCTTCGTCGCGGCGTTGTCCTTCGATGGGGCTGTGCCGGATCTGGCATCAACGGCCGGGATCACGTGTGAGCGCATTGCGGCGGGGAAGTGGGCGGTGTTTCGGCACATCGGGCCGTACAACACCTTGTGGCAGACGTGGCGGGCCATCTACCGCGACTGGGTGCCTGCGGCGAAGGTGACGCTGCGGGATGCGGCGCCTTATGAGTTGTATGTGAGTGATGCGTCGGTGGTGCCGGCGGAGGAGTTGATTACGGATATTCATGTGCCGGTGGCCTGACTGTTTCGCTGCTCGGGCTGGATTGCCTTCGCGCTCCATCCGCCCGGCTATTTTGTCGCGCAACGCAGTCCGGTCAGGCTGAGGTATCGAAGCCCCGCTTTGTCGTTGCCGTGTTCACAGCGTGAGGCCGTGTCGGGATGTGCCCCCGACGGGGCAGTAACTTTCTTTCGCTTCCCCGAAAGAAAGTCACCAAAGAAAGGGGGACCCGACGGAGGCGGTCGGCCTAGGGCCGACTGCTCTGCGGTGCTCGGTGTTTGGGGCCTCGCGCCGAACTCGCTACGTTCGCTTTGCTCACTGCGCTCAGACAACCGCGCGAAGTCAGAGGACGAAGCGTGCTGCGCACGCGGCCCCAAACCCCTGCGCTCCTCGACGCCTCCCACGGGGCCCCAGAGCAATACGGTCGTTGCTTCGCAACTTTCCCTGTCGCACCTCGCTTCGCATCGTGCTTCGTGGCGATGCGTAGCGAGCCGAGGGGTGGGGTACCTTGAACAGGTGTTCCGTGGTCCGGGTCTGTCCGCAGGCGACAAGTCGCGGAAGGAAGCAACCGAAGCGGTACAGCAAGGTGGAAAGCGTCTTTGCTTTGGTTACTTTCATTTGACGCGACAAATGAAAGTGACTCGCCCGCCGGGGCGGAATCCCGGCGCACCCGCCGGTAGGCAGAAGAACCACCCACGCGAAGCGGAGAAGACAGAGCAAGGCTTCGATCCCCGAAGCGGACCTTGTCCTGAGCCTGACGAAGGGGTAGCCCAAGCGGCCTCTGAGCGCGACCTGTCAAACCTCCAGCGGCAACCCCACATAGTTCTCCGCCAACGAAGTCGACGCGGCGACAGACCCGAGCAAATACCCAATCTCCGCTTCCTGAATCTTCTGCCCAAACGCCCCGCCCTCCGGAAACTTGTGCATCAGCGAAGTGAACCACCACGAGAACCGCACCGCGTTCCACACGCGCCGCAAGCAACGATCCGAATACGCATCGATCCCGGCCGAACTCTTGTCGCGATAGAACTCGATCAACCCGCGTGACAGGTAGCGCACGTCCGACGCTGCGAGGTTCAGGCCCTTCGCTCCCGTCGGCGGCACGATGTGGGCCGCATCGCCTGCCAGGAACAAGCGGCCGAAGCGCATCGGCTCGGCGACGAAGCTGCGCAGCGGCGCAATGCTCTTCTCGATCGACGGGCCCGTGACCATGCTCTCGGCCGCTTCGGGGGCGAGGCGCAGCCGCAGCTCGTCCCAGAAGGCCTGGTCGGACCAGTGCTCCACCTTGTCGTCGAGCGAGCACTGGATGTAGTAGCGGCTGCGCGTGTTGGAGCGCATGCTGCACAGCGCAAACCCGCGCTCGTGGTTGGAGTAGATCAACTCGTGAGCTACCGGCTTCGTTTCCGAGAGCACACCCAGCCAGCCGAAGGGGTAGACGCGTTCGTAGCTGCGCATCGCGTCGGGCGGCACGCTGGCGCGGCTGACGCCGTGGTAGCCGTCGCAGCCGGCGATGAAGTCGCACTGCACTTCGTGCGTCACGCCGTCTTTCTCGTAGGTGACGCGTGGAGAGTCACTGTCGAAGCCGTGCAAGCGGACGTTCTCGGCCTCGTACACCGTCTTGGCGCCGGCCGAGGCGCGCGCGTCCATCAGGTCGCGGGTCACTTCGGTCTGGCCATAGACCATCACGTGCTTGCCGCCGCTCAGCGTGTGCAGGTCGATGCGGTGCTGGGTGTTGCGGTAGCCGAGGTTGAAGCCGCCGTGCACCAGGCCTTCGGCGTGCATGCGTGCGCCGAGGCCGAGCTGGTCCATCAGGTCGACGGTGCCCTGCTCCAGCACGCCCGCTCGGATGCGGCCCAGCACGTAGTCGGCGCTGCGCTGCTCGATCACGATGGCATCGACGCCTGCCTGGTGCAGCAGTGCGCCGAGCAGCAGGCCGGACGGGCCCGCGCCGATGATGGCGACTTGAACTCTTGTGCTCATGGGTGCCTTTACAAAGTGCTGCGCAAACGCGCCTGGGCCTGCAGCAGCGCCGGCAAACAGTCGGACACGAGCTGCTCCAGGCTCACGCGCGAAGCCTGCGCGCTGATGTTCATCGCGGCGAGCACCTCGCCGCGGTAGTTTTTCAGCGGCACCGAGATGGTCCGCAGCCCCAGCTCGAACTCCTGGTCGACGGTGGCATAGCCCTGTGTGCGGATGCGCGCGATCTCGGCGCGCAGCTCCTCGCTGCCGGTCAAGGTGTGGGGGGTGCGCGGCTCCAGCATCTGCCGTGCGAGCCAGGCATCGATCTCGTCGGGCGTCTTGGTGCTGAGCAGCACGCGGCCGTTGGCGGTGCAATAAGCTGGCACGCGGGTGCCGGGTTGCAGCGTCGACGAGACCAGGCGCCCGGCCTCGGTGGCAGCGATGCAGATCACGTCATTGCCGTCGAGCACGCCGGCCGACGAGGCTTCTTTCAGCGCATACGCCAGCTTATGCAGCTCGGGTTGCACGATGCGCGGCAGGCGGGCCGAGTGCATGTAGCTCTGGCCGAGGCGCAGCACCTTGGGGCTGAGCGAGTACATCTTGCGCTCGCTGCTCACGTAGCCCAGGTATTCCAGCGTGATGAGGTAGCGGCGCGCGGCGGCGCGGGTCAGGTTGCAGCGGGTCGCGACCTCGCTGATGGTCAGGCGCGGCCGGTCCTGGTCGAAGGCCTCGATCACGGCCAGGCCCTTTTCCAGGCCGGCGATCAGGTCGCGCTTGTTCGGGCCCTCGTCGACCGCCGCAGCGGTGTCGGGTTCGGCGAACTCGTCGCCGGTCGTCGTGGCATCAGGTCGGGCAAGGGCGTTCATGGGCTGGCGGTTCATGGTCGGCCAGCCCAATGTAGTTATTTGTCATCACCAAATCTATTGCTAATCGCCGCAATTGGGCGATTGGCGGACTTTTCAAAGATCGACGGGCAAGGGTGATGGCGCCTTGATTTCTTCCATGCAGATCATCGAGCGCACGTCGTCGACACCCGGCACCTGCATCAGGCGGTCGGTCAGGAACTGGCTCAGGCTCTTGAGGTCGCGCGCCACCACCTTGAGTAGGTAGTCGCTGTCGCCCGAGACCGTGTGGCACTCGAGAATTTGCGGGAAAGCGCGAATGTCAGCCTCCACTTCGCGCACGCGGCCGAACTGGCCGCCGTCGATGTTCAAACTCACGTACGCCATCACTCCGAGGCCCAGCGACTGCGGTTGAACTTCGGCCCGGTAGCCGCGGATCACGCCGCGCTCCTCGAGTGCGCGCACGCGGCGGAAGCATTGCGGTGCCGACAAATGCACCTGCGCCGAGAGCTCCACGTTGCTGGCCCGGCCGTCGGCCTGCAGGGCATCGAGAATCTTGCGATCCAAGGCGTCGATTTCTTTCACTTCCACGAGAAATTCACTCCATATACAAGAATCTTGTACAAGTAAGTCTATGAGTGCAAGAAATGGAATGCAAATTTCGCGCGTTCCTGCCTAGACTGAAAGGGTCGCTGAGAGGAACACCCATGACCACCGCCGCCCGCGCTCCTGCGCTGCGCCAACGCGCAACCCAAACCACGTCGCCCATCCAGCTCGAAACGCTGTACGGCGCCCACAACTACCACCCGCTGCCGGTGGTGCTGACCCGCGGCGCAGGCGTTTACCTGTTCGACGACAGCGGGCGCCGCTACCTGGACATGATGTCGGCCTACTCGGCCGTGAGCTTCGGCCACAGCCACCCCGTGCTGGTGAACGCACTCACCGAGCAGGCGCAAAAGCTTGCCGTCACCAGCCGCGCGTTCCACACCGACCAGCTCGGCCTCTTTCTGCAGATGCTGTGCCGCCTGACCGGCATGGCGCGGGCGCTGCCGATGAACAGCGGCGCCGAAGCCGTCGAGACCGCGATCAAGGCCGCGCGCAAGTGGGCCTACAAGGTGAAGGGCGTGGCCGAGGGCCGCGCGCACATCATCGTGGCCGAAGGCAACTTTGCCGGGCGCACCACCACCATCGTCGGCTTCTCGACCGAAGCGCAATACCGCGATGGCTTCGGCCCGTTCGCGCCGGGCTTCTCCGCCGTGCCCTTCGGCGATGCCAAGGCGCTCGAAGCCGCCATCACGCCCGACACCGCCGCCTTCATCGTCGAGCCGATCCAGGGCGAAGCCGGCATCGTGGTGCCGCCGGCCGGCTACCTGAAAGCGGTGCGCGAGATCTGCACGCGCCACAACGTGTTGATGATTTGCGACGAGGTGCAGACCGGCCTCGGCCGCACCGGCGCGCTGCTGGCCTGCGACCTCGAAGGCGTGAAGCCCGACGGCCTGATGCTGGGCAAGGCGCTGGGCGGCGGCCTGCTGCCGGTGAGCGCCTTCCTCTCACGTGAAGACGTGATGGCGCAATTCACCCCCGGCGACCATGGCAGCACCTTCGGCGGCAACCCGCTGGCTGCCGCTGTCGGCCGGGCCGCACTCGAGCTGTTGGAAAGCGAGCAGCTCTCGCAGCGCGCGCATGAGCAGGGCGAGCACCTGATGGCGCGGTTGCGTGGCTTGAAGCACCCTGCCATCACCGAGGTGCGCGGCCGCGGCCTTCTTGTTGGTGTGCAGATCGACCCGTCGTTCGCCAGCGCACGCGAGGTCTGCGAACGCCTGATGACCGAAGGCGTGCTCACCAAGGACACGCACCACACTGTGGTGCGCCTCGCACCCCCGCTGGTGATCGAGCGCGAGCAGATCGATGCGGCTGTCGACGCCTTGCAGCGCGTGCTGCTGGCCATCGACGCACAGAAGCAGGCAAGCACCTGCGAGCAGACCGTCAAGCTCGGTTGAGGACGGCGGCGAACGTGCAACGCGTCGCCATTCCGTAGTCCTGCTGCGTTGAGCGCGGCGCGGCCCGCTCGGGCCGCTTTCGTATGGCCGCGTCCACCGCGTCTGGCGTGCCACTGTCATCGGCACCGTCATGTCGTCATGTAGGTATTCACCGATTGAGGTTTTCAACCACTGCCGCCAACCGCATCAAGTTTCTTGAGGCTGCGGGCGAGGTGTATGCACTCTCTTACAAAGAAACGGAAGAAGGGGGTCAAAACTGCCTCACACCGTGCGATCCGTGGCTCAACCGACGGCGGAATATTGCCGAAGAGAACACACCATGTTCAGCACCGGTTTATCCCCATGAATTCTGTCGTCGACGCGAGCCTGCCACCTGCCCACGGCAGCGGCCGTTGGCGCCCGGATTTCGCTGCGTGGCAATGCAGCGCCCTCGGTGCTGCCGGAGGCATTTCCACCTGCGCGGCCAGTGGCGGTGGACTCTGGAGCTGGATCGCCGCCGCGGGCCTCTTGGCCGCCGGCGTGCTGGTTGATCGCCGCCACGCCGCGCTCAAGCGCAGCCTGAAGCGCGCCACCACCGACTATCTAGTAGCCGCCGAAGGCATGGGCAAGGACGTGCTGCCTGTCTGGAGCGGCCACATCGAGACTTCGCGCGTGCAGATGGAAACCGCCATCGCGTCGCTGAGCGAGCGCTTCGCCGGCATTGTCAACAAGCTCGACCAGGCGATGCGCGCCTCCGACATGGCCGGCAGCTCGATGCAGGGTCAAGACCAGAGCCCGGGCCTCGTGGCCGTGTTCTCCAACAGCAGCCGCGAGCTCAATGCCGTGCTCGATTCGCTGCGCCAAGCCATGGCGAGCAACGGCTTGATGCGCGAAGAAGTGCAGAACCTGCACCACTTCATCGACGAACTGCGGCAGATGGCGGCCGAGGTGGCCAACATCGCCGCGCAAACCAACCTGCTGGCGATCAACGCGGCCATCGAAGCTGCCCACGCGGGCGAAACCGGCCGCGGCTTCTCCGTGCTGGCGCAAGAGGTTCGCAAGCTGTCGGCGATGTCGGGTGAAACCGGCAAGCGCATGGCCGACAAGGTCGCGCTGGTCGCCGATGCCATTGCCAACGCCCGTCGCAGCGCCGAGGCTTCGGCCACGCGCGAAGCGGCGTCGATCACCGGTTGCGAGGCCTCCATCACCGGGGTGCTCGATGGCTTTCGCGGCGTGACCGAAGCGCTCTCTGAATCGGCCGATGTGCTCAAGCGCGAAAGCCTGGGCATCCAGGCCGAGGTGGGCGAAGCCCTGGTTCAACTGCAGTTCCAGGACCGCGTGAGCCAGGTGATGACGCACGTGCGCCAGAACATGGCCCTGCTGCCCGAGCAGCTCGCGCAGAGCCGCATCGGCTACGAGCGCGATGGCGTGCTGGCCCCCGTGAATGCGCGCGCATTGCTCACCGAACTCGAAAAGACCTATGCCATGGCCGAAGAGCGCGAGACGCACGGCGGCGGTGGCGCAGCCGGCGCACCCAAGAACGAAGAGATCACCTTCTTTTAAGTACTGAGCGAGAACACCATGGCCAAATGCATTCTGATCGTCGACGACTCTGCCTCCGTGCGGCAGGTGGTGGGCATTTCCCTGCGGCAAGCAGGCTACGAGGTGATCGAGGGCGTGGACGGCAAGGACGCGCTGACCAAGCTGACGGGCCAGAAGGTCCACCTGATCATCAGCGACGTGAACATGCCCAACATGGACGGCATCAGCATGGTCAAGGCCGTGAAGGAAATGCCGGCCTACAAGTTCACGCCCATCGTGATGCTGACCACCGAGTCGCAAGAAGAAAAGAAACGCCAGGGCCAGGCTGCCGGTGCCAAGGCCTGGGTCGTCAAGCCCTTCAAGCCCGACCAGCTGCTTGCCGTCGTGCAAAAGCTCGTGCTGCCCTGACCCTGCGGAGCTGAACCATGGCCAAGAAAAGCAAGCCGGCTGCTGCCGTGCACGCATTGCGCATTGATGGCGAGATGACGATCTACCGCGCACTCGAACTCAAACAGACCCTGCTCGATGCCGTCGAGGCGCAACCGAAGGTCGAGCTCGACCTGTCGGCCGTCACCGAGATCGACACGGCGGGCCTGCAGTTGCTGATGCTGGCCAAGCGCGCGGCGCAAGCCGCCCAGCGCGAGCTGCGCCTCGTGGGCCACAGCCCGGCCGTGCTGGACGTGCTCCAGCTCTTCGACCTGGCCGCCTTCTTCGGCGACCCGCTGGTCGTGTCTTCAACCTGAGCAGCGCGGCTTCAACCGGATACCTTCATGAATCTCGACCAGGCCCTGCAAACCTTCTTCGTCGAAAGCCGCGAACTTCTGGACGACATGGAGTCGGCGCTGCTGACCCTGAGCCAGGAAAGCGATGCCGAAACGGTCAACGCGATCTTCCGTGCCGCGCACACCATCAAGGGATCGGCGGGCCTGTTCGGCCTCGACCCGGTGGTGGCTTTCACCCACGTGGTGGAAAGCGTTCTCGACGAGGTGCGCGAGGGCCGCGTGCCGGTCGATGACGAGCTGATCGCGCTGCTGCTCTCGTGTGGCGACCACATCCGCGCGCTGGTCGATGCCGTCGAGGCCGACCCCGACAAGCTCGATGCCGCGCTCGCGCAACGCGGCGAACCGCTGCTGGTGCAGCTGCGCCAGCGCCTCGCGCCGACCGCCGTCGCCGCTCCCGCAGCCCCCGGCCATGCGCTGGTCGCAACCGATGAAGATGCCGCATTCGAGCGCATTGCCAACACTTCCGGCGACGCCGACCTGTGGCACATCTCGGTGCGCTTCGGCCGCGACGTGTTGCGCAACGGCATGGACCCGCTGTCCTTCATCCGCTACCTCGGCACGCTGGGCACGATCACCGGCATCGTCACGCTGCCCGACGCGATACCGGCCGCTGCGGAGATGGACCCGGAGTCGTGCTACCTCGGCTTCGAGATTGCTTTCAAGAGCCAGGCCAACAAGGCCACCATCGAGGGCGTGTTTGACTTCGTGCTCGACGACTGCGTGCTGCGCATCGTGCCGCCCAACAGCCGCATCGACGAGTACATCGCCATCATCAACAGCCTGCCCGAAGAAGCGTCGCGCCTGGGCGAGATGCTGGTGCGCTGCGGTGTCGTCACCGCCCACGAGCTGCAGTCTGCCTTGCAAGTGCAAGCCGGTGCGCAGGCCAGCCCCGAGCAGGCGGCGCCGCTGATCGGTGCGGTGCTGGTCGAACAGGCCAGCGTGGCTGCGCCCGTGGTGGCCGCCGCGCTCGAGAAGCAAAAACGCGTGAAAGACGTCAAGGCCCAGGAGAACCAGTCGGTCCGCGTCGATGCCGACAAGCTCGACCGCCTGATCAACCTGGTAGGCGAGCTCATCATTGCTACGGCCGGTGCCAACCTGATCGCTCGCAAGGCGCGCAACGTCGAGCTGCAGGAAGCCAACTCGGTGCTCTCGTCCCTGGTCGAAGAGGTGCGCGACAGCGCCTTGCAGCTGCGCATGGTCAAGATCGGCGCCACCTTCAGCCGCTTCCAGCGCGTGGTGCACGACGTCTCGCGCGAACTGGGCAAAGACATCGCTCTGGTCGTCAGCGGCGAAGACACCGAGCTCGACAAGACGGTGGTCGAGAAGATCGGCGACCCGCTGATGCACCTGGTTCGCAACGCCATCGACCACGGCATCGATTCACCCGACGTGCGTGCGCAGCGCGGCAAGCCGCCAACGGGCACGGTGCGGCTCAACGCGTACCACGACTCCGGCAGCATCGTGATCGAAGTCGGCGACGACGGCGGTGGCCTCAACCGCGAGAAGATTCTCGCCAAGGCCATCGAGCGCGGCCTCGCCGAACCCGGCAAGGTACTGAGCGACGGTGAGATCTATGGGTTGATCTTCGAGCCTGGCTTCTCGACGGCCGAGAAAGTGACCAACCTGTCGGGCCGAGGTGTCGGCATGGACGTGGTCAAGCGCAACATCACCGCGCTGCGTGGCAGCGTGGCCATCGCCAGCATTCCCGAGCAGGGCACTACCGTCACGGTGCGGCTGCCGCTCACGCTGGCCATCATCAACGGCTTCCAGATCGGCATCGGCAAGGCCGTGTTCGTGGTGCCACTCGACATGGTCGACGAGTGCGTCGAGTTCTCGGCCGAGGCCGGGCACGACTACATCGACCTGCGCGGCGCGGTGCTGCCTTTCATTCGCCTGCGCGAGCTGTTCGACATCGCGGGCCCGGTGAGCCCGCGCCCGAACATCGTGGTGGTCAAGCACGCGGGCCAGAGGTTCGGCCTCGCCGTCGACACGCTGCTCGGCGAAGCGCAAACCGTGATCAAGCCGCTGTCCAAGATGTTCGGCCAGGTGCAGGGCATCAGTGGTTCCAGCATTCTCGGCAATGGTGAAGTTGCTCTGATTCTCGACGTGCCAGCGCTGATGCAGCGTGCCGGCACATCCACCCACGCCGGGATGATCCCCGGCGTGATTCAGCCGGCCTAAGCGGCCCTTGCGCGTTCTACCTGAAAGACCCAGCCATGTTTTCCAACTTCAAGATTGGTGTGCGACTCATCGCGGGCTTCTTGCTCGTGGCTGCCATCAGTGCGGTCGTCGGTGCGATAGGCATCAACAACGCCGCCCAGATCGATGAGATGAACGACCGCATGTACGACCGCGAACTGCTCGGCCTGTCGTATGTGAAAGAGGCCAACATCAACCTGATCTACATCGGCCGGGCTCGTGGGAACTTTCTCATGGCGACCTCGCAGGAAGAGCGCGAGAAGCACAAGGCCGACATGGTGAAGTCATCTGCTGGCGTGCTCGAGAACATGGAGAAGGCCCGCCCCCTCTTCATCACCGAGCGCGGCAAGCAGGCGTTTGTCACCTTCGCCACGCAGTGGGAGGACTACCAGCGCGAGCTGCAGAAAGTCATCACCCTGGCCTCGGCCAAGAAGCTGCAGGAGCGTGACGAAAATCTGGCGGCGGTACTCGATTCCATGCGCCAGAAGGCCAACGTGCTCGACGACGCGCTCACCGCCATCACCAAGCTCAAGGAAGACATGGCCAAGCAGGCGTCGGATGATTCCACCAGGCTGTATGAGCACAGCCGCAACTTGATGATTGGTGCCGTGATCGGCGGCGTACTGCTCGGCGTGGGCCTGGGCTATGCCATCAGCCGCAGCGTGACCGGCCCGCTGGATCGTGCGGTGGCAGCCGCCGACAGCCTGGCCAGTGGTGACCTGACCATCAAGCTGGATGTCTCCGGGAAAGACGAAACCGCGCGGCTCCTGCAGGCCATGCAGAACATGGTGACCAAGCTGTCGCAGGTGGTGACCGATGTGAACGGCGGAGCCGAGGCCCTGGCCGGTGCATCCGAAGAAGTGAGCGCAACGGCGCAGTCGCTGTCACAGGCATCAAGCGAGCAAGCGGCAGGTGTTGAAGAGACCAGCGCGTCGATCGAACAGATGACCGCGTCGATCACCCAGAACACCGAGAACGCGAAAGTCACCGACGGCATGGCCACGAAGGCCGCGAGCGACTCCGCCGAAGGCGGCGAAGCCGTGCGGGCCACGGTGGCGGCGATGAAGCAGATCGCCCAGAAGATCGGCATCATCGATGACATCGCCTACCAGACCAACCTGCTGGCGCTGAACGCCGCGATTGAAGCGGCCCGTGCCGGCGAACACGGCAAGGGCTTTGCGGTGGTGGCTGCCGAAGTGCGCAAGCTGGCTGAACGCAGCCAGGTGGCGGCACAAGAGATCAGCGCCGTGGCCGGATCGAGCGTGGAACTAGCCGAGAAGGCCGGCAGGCTGCTCGACCAGATGGTGCCCAACATCAAGAAGACCTCGGACCTGGTGCAGGAAATCACGGCGGCATCGGAAGAACAGTCTTCCGGGGTGAGCCAGATCAACGCGGCAGTGAGCCAGCTGAGCCAGACGACGCAGCAGAACGCCTCGTCATCCGAAGAGCTGGCGGCCACGGCCGAGGAGATGAGCAGCCAGGCCGAGCAGCTTCAGCAGACCATGAGTTTCTTCAAGCTGACGGGTGGCAACGTGGCGGTATCGAGCGAGCCGCCGCGCCGCCCGGCGGCGAGCAAGCCTGCCAAGTCGGCCAAGGCGAAGGCGTCTGGCCGTGCCGGTGGCGGCTTCAGCCTGAACCCGGGCATGGCTTACGCCACGGCGGACGCGCCGGACGAAGCGCAGTTCGCCAAGTTCTAAGGAATCCGGGAGTCGATCGACGACCTGATGGTGCTGGCCCCCTGCTACCGAAGCGCATGAGTCCGACGCCTTTTTCTTCAAAAGCAGTTTGGAGTTTCAGATGTTCAAGAACATGAAGGTGGCGACGCGACTGGGCCTGGGTTTTGGCTTGGTCAGCGTGCTGTTGTTGGTGGTTGCTGTGCTCGGCCTGGTGCGCCTGTCGGGCATGAGCGACAGCATCGAACTGATCGTGAAGGATCGCTATACCAAGGTCGTGCTTGCGAATGAGGTGGGCGTCGAAGTGAACAACATTGGCCGCTACATGCGCAATGCCATTCTCACGCCCGACGCGAGCCGCGCGAAGGAAGACATCGAACGCATCTACGCAGCTCGCAAGAACATCGGGGAGCGGATCGAGAAGCTGGACGCGTTGGTGAAGATCGAAAAAGGCATCGTCCTTCTGAAGCAGATCAAGGAGAACCGCGTCAAGTTCGTGGCTGGGCAGGACCGTGTGATTGCGCTGGTGACCAATGGCAAGCGCGACGAAGCCAGCCAGTTGCTGCTGGGCGAGTTGCAACCTGTGCTGCGCGATTACATGCAGAAGACGGACGAACTCTCCGACTTCCAGGGCGAGTTGATGGTGGCTGCCGGCAATGAAGCGGCCGCCCAGTACATCTCGGCACGCAACATGACGCTCGGGCTCGTTGCCCTGGCGCTGGGCCTCGCGGCTGGCGCCGGCTACTGGATCACCCGTGTCATCACCCGCCAGCTGGGCGGCGAGCCCGACTATGCGGCGCGGGTGCTGTCCAGTGTGGCAGCGGGAGACCTGTCAGTCGAGGTTGTCACCCTGGCGGGCGATGACGAAAGCATGCTGTATGCCGTCAAGCAGACGGTCGGCCAGCTCAAGGGCGTGATTGCCGAAGTCGGCACGGTGCTCAGCGGTGTAGCGCAAGGCGACCTGACGCAGTCCATCGAAGGGGACTACAAGGGCCAGTTCGCCGAGATCAAGGCACATGTGAACACCACCATCGTCAAGCTCTCGCAGGTGGTGACCGAGGTGAACAGCAGCGCCGAGGCGCTGGCGGGTGCATCCGAAGAAGTGAGCGCGACGGCGCAGTCGCTGTCGCAAGCCTCCAGCGAGCAAGCGGCTGGCGTCGAAGAGACCAGCGCATCGATCGAGCAGATGACGGCGTCGATCACGCAGAACACCGAGAACGCCAAGGTCACGGATGGCATGGCGACCAAGGCGGCGAGCGACTCCGCCGAAGGCGGCGAAGCCGTGCGCGCCACGGTGGCGGCGATGAAGCAGATCGCACAGAAGATCGGCATCATCGATGACATCGCCTACCAGACCAACCTGCTGGCGCTGAACGCAGCCATCGAGGCAGCGCGTGCCGGCGAACACGGCAAGGGCTTTGCGGTGGTGGCTGCCGAAGTGCGCAAGCTGGCCGAACGCAGCCAGGTGGCGGCGCAAGAGATCGGCACCGTGGCCGGCAGCAGCGTGGAGCTGGCCGAGAAGGCCGGACGATTGCTCGACCAGATGGTGCCCAACATCAAGAAGACATCGGACCTGGTGCAAGAGATCACGGCGGCATCCGAAGAGCAGAGCTCGGGTGTAGGCCAGATCAACGCGGCAGTGAGCCAGCTGAGCCAGACGACGCAGCAGAATGCCTCGTCATCCGAAGAGCTGGCGGCCACGGCCGAGGAGATGAGCAGTCAGGCCGAGCAGCTCCAACAGACCATGGGCTTCTTCAAGCTGGCTGGGGACCGTGTTGCGACGCACACACCGAGCGAGCCGCGCCGCGCCGCGCCCCAGAAATTTGCCAAGTCGACCAAGGCAAAGACGTCTTCGCGTGTCGGTGGCTTCAGCCTGAACCCGGGCATGGCCTTCGCGACGCCCGATACGCCGGACGAAGCGAAGTTCGCCAAATTTTGAATCAAAGGAGCCCCGCATGAATGCCGTTATTCAGGCCCGAGCCTCACACGCTGTGGCCGCGTTGCCAACCGCTGTTGCGCTGGAGCCAGCGCAGTACCTCACCTTTCTGCTGGCAGGTGAGGCCTTCGCCATCAACATCCTGTCGATCAAGGAAATCATCGAATACCACAGCCTCACCGAGGTGCCGATGATGCCCGCCAGCGTGCGCGGCGTGATCAACCTGCGCGGTGCCGTGGTGCCGGTGATGGACTTGCTGGTGCGTTTCGGCCGCAAGGCGAGCGAGGTGACCAAGCGCACCTGCATCGTGATCGTGGAAGTCGAAGCCGAGGTCGATGGCGAACCCGAGCGCCAGGTGATCGGCGTGGTGGTCGATGCCGTGAACGAAGTGCTCGACATCGCGGGCACCGACATCGAACCGGCGCCGGCTTTCGGCGCACGCATTCGCACCGACTTCATCCAGGGCATGGGCAAGGTGCGCGGCAAGTTCGTGATCCTGCTCAACGTGAACCACGTCCTCTCGCTCGACGAGATCCAGGCCGCCGCCGGCGCGGCCGAACAGGCCGCTCACATCGCATAACCGGCGCAAGCCAAAGCTCTCGAAGCCGCAGCTGCGGCAAAGGTAAAAAGAAAATGAACTGGTTCCTGCGTCTCAAGCTTGCCCACAAGCTGTTGCTGACTTTTCTCCTGTGCTCGGCCATCACGGCCGGCGTCGGCGGTTTTGCGCTGGTTCGACTCACCGAGCTGGGCCGCATGATCGACGACACCTACCGCAGCAACGTGCTGCCGCTGCAAGAGATTTCCGAAGCCGGTGCCCGCCTGACCGCGCATTCGCGCTCTTACGTGCGTTTGCCGGCGATGAAAGACCTGGCCGAACAGAAGGACACCATCAAGCGCGCCGGTACGCACCTGGAGAAGTTCTACGCCGCGTTGAAGGAGTACCGCGCCACCGAGATGAGCGAGAAAGAGAAGGCCTTGGCCAAGGACCTCGATGCCCTGATGGTCAATTACATCGCGCAAAACGACAAGGTCGCCCAGCTCGCCGCCGAAGGCAAGCTCGACCAGGCGGCCGACCTGAGCAATGGCGCCGCGCGGCTTGCCGTGGCGGCGGTGGAAAGCAACATCGCCAAGGTGATCGAAGAGCTGAGCCAGCAGGCGAAGGCCACGAACGAGTCGGCCGCCAAGGCGAACGCGCAGACGCATGTGTTGATGCTCACGATCATTGGCGTCTCGGTGGCCCTGGCCATCGCGCTGGGCCTGCTGGTCACGCGCATCATCGGCCGCCAGCTCGGCGGTGAGCCCGGCCACGCTGCGGCGCTGCTGCACAAGGTGGCCGATGGCGACCTGTCGGCCGAGATCACGCTGCGCCAGGGCGACGACTCCAGCATGCTGTTTGCCGTCAAGCAGATGGTGGCCCGGCTCAAGCAGGTGATCGACGGCCAGCGCGCGGTGGTGGCGGCCGCCAACCGCGGCAACTTCGAGGCCCGTGTCGAGCTCGCCGGCCTGCAAGGCTTCCAGAAGGAAATGGGCGAAGGCCTGAACGAGCTGGTGTCGACCACCGGCGGCAGCATCGACGAGGTGGTGCGCGTGATGGGCGCGATGTCCGAAGGCGACCTGACCAAGACCATCGCCGGCAACTACGAAGGCGCCTTCGGGGAGATGAAGGACTACGTCAACAACACGGTGGCGAAGCTGTCGCAGGTGGTGACCGATGTGAATGGTGGCGCCGAGGCGCTGGCGGGTGCGTCCGAAGAGGTGAGCGCAACGGCTCAATCACTGTCGCAAGCCTCGAGCGAACAAGCCGCTGGTGTCGAAGAGACCAGCGCATCGATCGAGCAGATGACTGCGTCGATCACGCAGAACACCGAGAACGCCAAGGTGACCGATGGCATGGCCACCAAGGCCGCGAGCGACTCCGCCGAAGGCGGCGAAGCCGTGCGCGCCACGGTGGCCGCGATGAAACAGATCGCGCAGAAGATCGGCATCATCGACGACATCGCGTATCAGACCAACCTGCTGGCGCTGAACGCAGCGATTGAAGCGGCGCGTGCCGGCGAACACGGCAAGGGCTTTGCGGTGGTGGCGGCCGAAGTGCGCAAGCTGGCCGAACGCAGCCAGGTGGCGGCACAAGAGATCAGCGCCGTGGCCGGATCGAGCGTGGAGCTGGCCGAGAAGGCTGGCAGATTGCTCGACCAGATGGTGCCCAACATCAAGAAGACCTCAGACTTGGTGCAAGAGATCACGGCGGCATCGGAAGAGCAATCTTCCGGCGTGAGCCAGATCAACACGGCCGTGAGTCAGCTGAGCGAAACAACGCAGCAGAACGCAAGCAGCTCCGAAGAGCTGGCGGCCACGGCCGAGGAGATGAGCAGCCAAGCCGAGCAGCTTCAGCAGACCATGGGCTTCTTCAAGCTCGGCGTCCAGGAACGTCGGCCGGCACCCGCGCCGGCGCCTCGCAAGCCTGTGGCCAAACCTGCCGCCCGCTCGCCGGCCAAGACGCGCACGGGCAGCGGCTTTGCACTCAATACCGGTGCGGTCGACGAGGCGCAATTCGCGCGCTTCTGACACACACCAGATCACTCTTTCCCAAGTCAACTACAACATCCGGGGGGCATAGTCATGCTGCAAATCAAGACGACCCGGCAAGTGCAGCAAGACGAAGCTGCGCTCGCCGACACCATCGAACGGCAGTTCACGCGCGTGCTGGCAGCCGCGAGCCACGGCGACCTGTCGCAGCGCGTCGGTGCCGACCGCCTGCCGATGCCGCTGCGCGCTTCGGCCGACGCCGTGAACAAGCTGCTCGACACCGTGCAGGCGCTGCGTGCCGACATGGCCCGCATGAGCGCTGAACATGAGCGTGGCGACATCGACGTGGTGATCGATGCGCAGCGCTACAACGGTGACTTCCGCGACATGGCCACCGGCATCAATACGATGGTCGGCGCGCACATCGCGGTGAAGAAGTTGGCGATGGGCGTGATCGCCGAGTTCGGCCGCGGCAATTTCGAAGCGCCGCTGCAGCCGCTGCCGGGCAAGAAGGCCTTCATCAACGACACGATCGAGAAGGTGCGCGGCAACCTCAAGGGCCTGATCTCCGAGATGAACCGCATGTCGGTCGAGCACGAGAAGGGCGACATCGACGTGGTGATCGACACCCAGCGCTTCGAAGGCGACTTCCGCACCATGGCCGCGGGTGTGAACGGCATGGTCGGTGCGCACATTGCCGTCAAGAAGCTGGCGATGGGCGTGATCGCCGAGTTCGGCCGCGGTAACTTCGAGGCGCCGCTGCAGCCACTGCCGGGCAAGAAGGCTTTTATCAACGACACGATCGAGAAGGTGCGCGGCAACCTGAAGGGACTGATCGCCGAGATGAACCACATGTCGGACGAGCACGACAAGGGCGACATCGACGTGATGATCGATGCGAAGCGTTTCGAAGGCGACTTTCGCACCATGGCCGCCGGGGTCAACGCGATGGTCACGGCCCACATCGGCGTGAAGAAGTTGGCGATGGGCGTGGTGGCCGAGTTCGGCCGCGGCAACTTCGAGGCGCCGTTGCAGCAACTGCCGGGCAAGAAGGCTTTCATCAACGACACCATCGAGCAAGTGCGACGCAACCTGCGCAGCGTGGTCGACGTGGTCGAGGTGATGGGCGCCATGTCCGAAGGCGACCTGACTCGAAAGGTGCAAGGGCGCTACGAAGGCACCTTTGCCGACATGCAGACCTATGTGAACGCCATGGTGGACAAGCTCTCCGAGGTGGTCGGCGAGGTGAACACCGGCGCCGAAGCTTTGGCCGGCGCGTCCGAAGAAGTGAGCGCAACGGCGCAATCGCTGTCGCAGGCCAGCAGCGAACAAGCGGCTGGCGTCGAAGAGACCAGCGCATCGATCGAGCAGATGACGGCATCGATCACCCAGAACACCGAGAACGCCAAGGTCACCGACGGCATGGCCACGAAGGCCGCGAGCGACTCGGCCGAAGGCGGCGAAGCCGTGCGGGCCACGGTGGCGGCGATGAAGCAGATCGCACAGAAGATTGGCATCATCGATGACATCGCCTACCAGACCAACCTGCTGGCGCTGAACGCCGCGATTGAAGCGGCCCGTGCTGGCGAACACGGCAAGGGCTTTGCGGTGGTGGCTGCCGAAGTGCGCAAGCTGGCCGAGCGCAGCCAGGTGGCCGCGCAAGAGATCAGCGCCGTGGCCGGCAGCAGCGTGGAGCTGGCCGAGAAAGCTGGCAGATTGCTCGACCAGATGGTGCCCAACATCAAGAAGACCTCAGACTTGGTGCAGGAGATCACGGCCGCGTCCGAAGAGCAATCTTCCGGCGTGAGCCAGATCAACACGGCCGTGAGCCAGCTGAGCGAAACAACGCAGCAGAACGCGAGCAGCTCCGAAGAGCTGGCGGCCACGGCCGAAGAGATGAGCAGCCAGGCCGAGCAGCTTCAGCACACGATGAGCTTCTTCAAGCTGGCGCCGGTCAATGCGCCGCAAGGCAAGGCCTCTGGGCGCAAGCCGTTGCCGGGCCAGGCGACCGGCAGGCCCGTGGTGTCGCGCAAGCTCAATGGACGAGCCGGCGAGACGGGGCATTCCAACGGCTTTGCGCTCAACCCGTCCGGAGTCGACGAGAGCAAGTTCTCGCGCTTCTGACCTGAGTGTGCCGCCATGAACGCGATCACCGACACCGAGTTCGGACACTTCCAGCGCTTCATCTTCAACGCGGCGGGCATCACGCTGTCGTCGGCGAAAAAGGCGCTGGTGACCGGTCGGCTGGCCAAGCGCTTGCAGGTCTGCAACCTGCACAGCTACAGCGACTACTTCAGGTTGCTGAGCAGCGGCAACGCGCCGGCTGAAGTTCAAACGGCGGTCGACCTGCTGACCACCAACGAAACCTACTTCTTTCGCGAACCCAAGCATTTCGAGCTGCTGCGCCAGGTGGCGCAGCGCAGCGCGGGCGGCCACCAGTCTTTTCGCATCTGGAGCGCGGCCAGCTCGAGCGGCGAAGAGGCCTACAGCATGGCGATGGTGCTGGCCGATACCCTGCACGACGGCCCGTGGGAAGTGATGGGCTCCGACATCAGCACCCGGGTGCTGGAACGCGCTCGCACCGGCCACTACCCGATGGAGCGCACGCGCCAGATTCCACCGGCCTACCTGAAGCGCTTCTGCCTGCGCGGCATTGATGAGCAAGAGGGCACCTTGCTGGTGGACCGCGCGCTGCGCAGCCGGGTGAGCTTTGCGCAGATCAACCTCAACACCGACCTGCCGCGGCTGGCACCGTTCGACATGGTGTTCCTGCGCAACGTGATGATCTACTTCAACGGCGAGACCAAGCGCCAGGTGGTTGCGCGCATCGTCTCCACGCTCAAGCCGGGCGGGCACTTGTGCATTGGCCACTCGGAAAGCCTGAACGACATCAACCCCGGGCTGCTGCCGGTGGCGCCGTCGATCTACCGCAAGCCTTGAGCGGGTGAGCGCTGCCATGCCGCTTCAATCCATCATTCGGGAGCTGCTGCTCAACCCCGGCGAATACGCCGTGGGCGATGCGAACTGCCGCATGCGCACGGTGCTCGGCTCGTGTGTGTCGATCACGCTGTGGGAGCCGCAGCGCCGGGTCGGTGCCATGTCGCACTTCTTGCTGGCCGGCCGCAGCTCGGCACCGGGGGCGGCACTGGATGCCCGCTACGGCGAAGAGGCATTGACGCTCATGCTGCGCGAGCTGGCCCAGGTCGGTGTGTCGGCCCGGCAGTGCCAGGCCAAGATTTTTGGAGGTGCCAACATGTTCCCCGAAGCCACCATGCCGGGCGCGCTGCATGTGGGCCGGCGCAATGGCGAGAGCGCGCGCAGCTTCTTGCGCGAGCTTGGCATCGCCGTCCAGTCCGAAAGCCTGTTTGGTTGCGGGCATCGGCAGATCGTTTTCAACGTGGCGACCGGCGACGTGTGGTCGCGCCAGGTGCAGCCGCCTTCCGGCTTCAGCCAACAGGAGTGCGGATGAGCAAGGTGCGCGTGATGGTGGTGGACGACTCGGCCGTGGTGCGGCAGGTGCTCACCGGCCTGCTCGACGAGGCGCCGGGCATCGAGGTGATGGCGGCTGTGGCCGACCCGGTGCTGGCCATCGAACGGTTGAAGCTCGATTGGCCCGACGTGATCGTGCTCGACGTGGAGATGCCGCGCATGGACGGCATCACCTTTCTCAAGCTCGTGATGCAGCAGAAGCCCACGCCGGTGGTGATCTGCTCCACCCTCACCGAGAAGGGCGCCCGCACGTCGATGGAGGCCATGGCGGCCGGCGCGGTGGCCATCGTCACCAAGCCGAAGATGGGGCTCAAGCAGTTTCTCAGCGACTCGGCCGACGAATTGATCCAGGCAGTGCGGGCGGCGGCGCACGCCAACGTGCGCCGCTTGGCGCCGGGCACGAGTGCGTTGCCGGCGGTGCCCGGCAAGCAGACGGCCGATGCCATCCTGCCGCCGGCGACGCGGGCGATGACGCAGACCACCGAACGCGTGGTCGCGCTCGGCACGTCCACCGGCGGCACGCAGGCGCTGGAAGAGGTGCTGACGGCGTTGCCGCGCGTGTGCCCGGGCATCGTGATCGTGCAGCACATGCCGGAGAAGTTCACCGCCGCGTTCGCCGCGCGGTTGGACAGCCTGTGCAAGATCACCGTCAAAGAAGCCGAGCACAACGACCGTGTGCTGCCTGGGCGTGCGCTCATCGCGCCGGGCGGCCGCCACATGCTGCTCAAGCGCAGCGGCGCGCAATACCACGTCGAAGTGATCGACGGGCCGCTGGTCAACCGGCATCGTCCGTCGGTGGACGTGCTGTTCCGCTCGGTCGCCAAGAGCGCCGGCGCCAATGCGCTCGGCGTCATCATGACCGGCATGGGCGACGACGGCGCGGCCGGTCTGCTGGAGATGCGCAACGTCGGCGCGCGCACGCTGGCGCAAGACGAAGAAAGCTGCGTGGTGTTCGGTATGCCGAAGGAAGCGATCAAGCGCGGCGGGGCCGAGCGCGTGATCCCGCTGTCGTCGGTGGCGGCGGAAATTCAGCGCCAGCTGACGAGCTGATTTTCTAAGCGTCAGCTGCCAGCTTCGCGCCGCACTTTGAACAGAAGTGCGCGCCAGGCGCGGCTGCGGCACCGCATTGCGTGCAGTGCACCACCGCCGGTGCCGTTGATGCGATCGCCGCGGCGATGTGCTGGTCGCGCTGCAGTTGTGCCGGCGACTGGGCCGGTCCGCTGAGCCCCTGCTCGCCGCTGTTGAGCGCGGCGATGCGCGCCTGGTCGGTGGCCGAGCCGGGTGCGACGAGCACGCTCTGGCTTTGCGCAAAGTCCATCAGGTGCGCGGCCAGCGCCTTGGCGTCTTTCTCGGTCGAGAACATCGCGGTGACCTGCCGTGCGTCGTCCTTGCCGAACACCACCGACTCGATGCGTGCGCGCCAGACACGCAACGTGGCCGCTTCGGTGCGCACCACGTCGTTCTGGGTGTTCATGCGGCTCGTGAACTGGTTGCCGGTGCCGATGCGCGAGGTCTGGTAGTTGCCGATGAGCTCGACCCAGGTCAGCACCGACTCGAAGTTGAAGCGGCCCCAGAGCTGGCTCGATGTCTGGAAGCAGAAGCCCGCTACGAGTGCCAGGATGGCCGAGGTGCCGGCCACCGAGAAGCGGTTCTGCTGCCAGCCGTCCATCACGTTGAACTCGCGCACGAAGTAGAGCGCGAAGCCCACCGACACCAGGATCAGCACCACGGCGTACAGGTCCAGCAGCAACAGCGCGCGGTGGCGCCGCTCGCTCAAGGCCGCGCCAAAGGTCGGCGCCTTGGTGCCGGCGATGGGCAGCGGCTGGGTCTCTTCGAGCAACTCACCGGCAAAGCTGCCGCTGGGCGTGGCGGCCGAGGTGATGGGCTCGATGCGTGCATAACGGCGGTTGGGGATGCGCTCGGTCCATTGCGATTGCAGTGTGCGGTCGAGTTCGTCCATCAGGCTGGCCGGCGGTGCGTTCATCGACAGCCGTTGTTGCTCGACGCTGGCACGCGTCTGCGGCGCGGCGTCCACCTGCGCCAGCACCGCGGCCATGGCAAGGCCGCAGGCCAGCAGCGAGGCGCACAGCATCACGAACACCTGCGTGTTGAGCGAGAAATTGCCGAGCCGCGGCAGGCTGCCGCCGAGCAAGGCCAGCGCCACCGGCGCGAGGATGGCCGCAGCGATCAGGCCGATCAGCGAGGCGGCCGTCAACCGCGCTCGGCCTTGCGACAGCACCGGCTTGAGCAGAAAGAACGCACCGAACGCGAAGTAGAGGATGCCGATCCACGGTCGCGTGGCCGGCGTGCCGAACACCAGCCACGAGAAGAGGAAGCTCATCAAGGTGGCCGCAATGGCGGCCAGGTTGAACATGTAGCGTTGTGCAAGCAACTGCACTTCGAGCGGCGCGGTGATGAGCGTCGGCGCCCAGTGGTAGAGCAGGCCCTCGAGCGCGCCTCTCGGCTCGGGGTAGCTGAGGCCGCCCTGGCGCAGCATGTCTTTCACATGGTCGGCCGCCTTCGAGCCGCCGACGGCACCGGAGGGAATCTCGGGCGCCAGCGAAGCGGGCCGGCCGCGGCCGAAGAAGAATCGCAGCCGGCGGGCGGCGGTGGCCGCGCAGGCCAGGCCACCGGCGAGCATCAGCAAGCCGGCCAGCAGCGGCGCGCCGGCCATGCTCACGGAATGGTCCTGCATCGCGCTGCGAGCCCACCAGAGGCTCACGATGCCGGCGATGACCAAGGCTGCAGCGCACAGCCACAGCAGGCGGTTCTGCAAACGGTACGGGTTGGGCAGCTCCAACAACTTGGATTCGGAGCTGTAGTCATAGCTCATGTGGGCCCCCCAGTCGCTTCGCTCCTGCTCCCAAGGGGCGCCCCCATTGGCCCGGGAGACCCGGGCTGCGGGGTGGCTCTGTGCGCTGCGCTGCGCTTGCTTCGCGTCCGATCACGCGCATGCTCGGTTGATGGCATCGGTTCAAACCCGCTCGACGATCAACGCAATCCCCTGCCCAACGCCGATGCACATGGTGCACAACGCGTAGCGGCCATTCGTTTTGTGCAGCTGATTGACCGCCGTGGTGACGAGCCGGGCGCCGCTCGCGCCCAGTGGGTGGCCGAGCGCGATCGCACCGCCGTTGGGGTTGACGCGCACGTCGTCGTCCTTCAAACCGAGGTCGCGCAGCACCGCCAGCCCTTGAGCGGCAAACGCCTCGTTGAGCTCGATCACGTCCATCTGGTCTAGCGTCAGGCCGGTCAACGCGAGCACCTTGCGCGTGGCCGGTGCCGGGCCCATGCCCATGATGCGTGGCGCCACACCGGCGGTGGCCATGCCGACCACGCGGGCGCGCGGCGTGAGGCCGTGCTTGCCTGCCGCCGAGTCGCTGGCCAGCAGCAAGGCCACCGCGCCGTCGTTCACGCCCGAGGCATTGCCCGCTGTCACCGTGCCGTCGGGCTTCACCACGCCCTTCAGCTTGGCGAGCGATTCCAGGCTGGTCTCGCGCGGGTGCTCGTCTTGCTTCACCACGATCGGGTCGCCCTTCTTCTGCAAGAGGGTGACCGGCGTGATCTCGGCGTCGAAGAAGCCGCTCTTCTGCGCGGCCACGGCCTTGAGTTGCGAGGCGAGCGCCATGCGGTCTTGCGCTTCGCGTTCGATCTTGAAATCGGTGGCCACGTTCTCGGCGGTTTCGGGCATCGAGTCGACGCCGTACTGTTCCTTCATCAGCTTGTTGACGAAGCGCCAGCCGATGGTGGTGTCGTACACCGCGTTGTTGCGGCTGAAAGCGCTCTCGGCCTTCGGCATCACGAAGGGCGCGCGGCTCATGCTCTCCACGCCGCCGGCGATCATCAGCTGCGCTTCGCCGCTCTTGATGGCGCGCGCCGCGGTGCCCACGGCGTCCATGCCCGAGCCGCACAGGCGGTTGAGGGTGGCGCCGGGCAGCTCGATCGGCAGGCCGGCCAGCAGGGCCGACATGCGGGCCACGTTGCGGTTGTCTTCGCCGGCCTGGTTGGCGCAGCCGTAGATCACGTCGGCCACCGCCGCCCAGTCGACCTTCGGGTTGCGCGCCATCAGCGCCTTCAGCGGAATGGCGCCCAGGTCGTCGGTGCGCACCGACGACAGCGCGCCGCCATAGCGGCCGAAGGGCGTGCGGATGGCATCGCAGATGAAGGCGTGGGTCATGGCGTTCTCCAGGCAGGGGGTGAGCGGGGATTATCGTCAGTCGACGTTCTTGCGCTCGCTACCATCCCGGGCCATGACAGCAGCGCCACGCGGCCTTCCGCAGCTCATCGCCCTGGTGTGTGCCGTGCACGCCCTGGTGCTGTGGCGGGGGCTCGAACGCCGCGTACCCATCGATGCGACAACCGGGCGACCAGCGGTGTTGACGACACGCTGGGTCGCGCCGCCGCCTGCCGTGCAGGTCGAGAAGCCGGTGCAAGAGCTGGCGATGACCAAGCGAACGCCGGCGCACGCGCCGAGCCGCCAGCCCAGCATGGCCACACCGGCGGCCGCTCCCTCCACCGAAACAGACACGGTGACGGCACCGCCGCCGCCCGACCCTGCGCCTGCCACCGAAGCCGAGCCGGCGCTGCGTGCCGACGGCATCCAGCGCGCGGTGCGCGAGTCCGCACGTCGCAAAAGTTTGGCCACGCTGGCCGGCGAGCAACTCGGCCAGCCCGAGATCCACGCAGAGACTGCGTTACAGAACGGCATGGCCGCGGCCGCGCGGGGTGACTGCCTCAAAGGAGGGGGTGGCGGATACGCCGGCCAGGGCTTAGGCTTGTTGGCACTGCCGCTGCTGGCGATCGATCTGGCCCGTGGACATTGTGTGAAGTAGCCGCTGCTGAACTGCGGCGCGCTTCAGTCGCGCAAGGGCGGGCCGATATGAGGGCGTGGTGGGCAGCGCGGTGTCGTGCAGCCGCGCTTTCAACCAGGACAAGCCATCGTGATCGTCTGCGCATGTCTGTGCTCTCCCGCTTGCCCGGCTCGGCTCGGGAGCGCGCGTGGCTGACACGCAGCAATCTGCGGTGCACCAGCGCCGCGTGCGGCGCATGCTCCTGCTCGGCAGCGCCATCATCGGCGGCACCTGCCTGTTCTGGGGCAGCTTCTTTGCGCTGCGCGGCAACTGGCTCATCGTGGCAGTCGACATTGCCACCCTGGGGCTGGCCGCAGCCACCGCTTCGCTGACCTGGCGCGGGCAGCTGCGCCAGGCCTCGCGGCTGATGATCGCGGTGCTGTACGTGGTGCTGTGCATCAATGCCCTGGTCTACGACATTCCCAGCGCCGAGGTGCCGCGTTCGGCGCACCAGTTCCTGCTCGCGCTCGGCGTGATGTCGTGCCTGCTCACGCGCGAGGAGCCGGCCTGGCTGCGGCATGGCATTCCAGGGGTCTGTTTTGTCACGTATCTGGCGTTTGCCAGCAGCAACCTCGGCTGGGTGACGCCGTTTGCGCTGCCTGACAGCGTGCGTGCCGGCGGCGTCTGGGTCAACAACGCCATCGCGATGGCGACGGTGTTCGCCACGCTGTGGGTGATCCAGAACGACGTGGCCGAGCGCAACAGCATGGAAAGCGAACTGCAGGACGCGCTGGTGCGGGGTGAGCTGCTGGTGCACTACCAGCCGCAGGTGACGATGGGCGGCCACATCGTCGGTGCCGAGGCCCTGGTGCGCTGGAGGCACCCGCGGCGGGGCATGGTGTCGCCGGGTGAATTCATTCCCCTCGCAGAACGCAGCGGGTTGATGCTGCCGCTGGGCGATTGGGTCATGCGCACGGCCTGCGCCCAGCTCGCTGCCTGGCGGCTTCGGCCCGAGACGGCGTCACTGTCGCTGTCGGTCAACGTGAGCGCGTCGCAGTTCGCCTAGGGCCTGTTAACGCTATGGGAGGGCACGCGTGACTCAGCAAACAGCCGCCCGCAAGGCGCAAAGCGCAGGCATAGCCGCGCCTATGGCGAGCATTTGCAACGCGGCGGGCGGCTGTTTGCTGAGATCACCCGAAGGGCCGGTGCCCCATGGGCCGCAGGGCCGCGTTGCACGCTCGTTGTGTGCCGGCAGGCACACGGCCTCGCGCGCGCCTTGCCCTGCGGCCCATGGGGTACCGGCGCGTGCCCTCCCGTAGCGTTAACAGGCCCTACCGGTTTTGTGGCGGGCGTGCTGGCTTGTGTCGAGCGGTCGGGCATCGACCCGTTTCAGCTCAAACTCGAGCTCACCGAGAGCATGCTGGCCGATGACCTGGAAGACATCATCGTCAAGATGACGGCGCTGAAGGCGCATGGCATCGGCTTCTCGCTCGACGACTTCGGCACCGGCTTCTCGTCGCTCAGCTACCTGCGCCGACTGCCGCTCGACCAGCTGAAGATCGACCAGTCCTTCGTGCGCAGCATGCTGAACTCGCCCAAGGAGGCGGCGATCGCCCAGGCGCTGGTCAGCCTCGGGCGCGACCTCGGGCTGGGCGTGATCGCCGAGGGGGTTGAAACCCAGGCGCAGCGCCAGTTTCTGCATGGCCTGGGTTGCGAGACCTACCAGGGTTTTCTGTTCAGCAAGGCCTTGCCGATCGCCGAATTCGATGCGCTGACGGCGCGGGCCGGAGCCGCTCAAGCGCAGGCGGCGCGTGCCGTGTCGGCGGCTGCGTAGACCCGGCTTGCCGGCCGGGCGAGGGCGGTGCGCAATCCGTCACACAAGGCGCCAGAGAGTGGGGCGCTACTGTCAGATGTAGCAGGTGTGCTGGGGCGGGCACTGAACATAATCGGTTCAAGTAAAAGGGAGCGGCCGCCGAAAAGGTTCCATACGCTGCAGATTCACGGAGCCTGTGCGCTACCGTCATGAAAGAAGTATCAAATCCACCTCTGATCGACGTTGCGCAATTGCGCGTTGGCATGTTCGTTCATCTCGACGGTGGCTGGATGTCGCATCCGTTTCCGTTGAGCAGCTTCAAGATCGGCTCCGCCGCCCAGATTGCCACCATCCGCTCGCTGGGTAAGCAGCGCGTGCGCTGGAGCCCCGACAAGAGCGACCAGACCGCTGTCGAGTCGATTGCCCCCCCCGGCCTGCAGGCTGAAGCGAAACCGGTGGCGCCTGCGCCGGCCGTGCCCGTCGAAACCCCCGAGGCCGCCGCCAAACGCCTGCGGCGCGAAGCGCTGGCCGCACAGCGCGCCTCGCTGCAGTTGTGCGAACACCAGTTCGCCGAGGCCGCGCGCGCCTGCAAGCAGGCCACCGAGCTGGTGACAACCCGGCCGCAAGAGGCGCGCGAGCAGGCCGAGGCGCTGGCGCAGGCCTTCGTCGACAAGATGATCGGCCAGCAGGAGATGTGCATTCGCCTGCTCACGGATGGCGCCGGCGACAAGGCTTCGCTGCACGCCGTCAACGTGGCGGTGGTCTCGCTGCTGATGGGCAAGACCTTCGGCCTCTCGGCGGCCGAGATGGTCGACCTGGGTGTGGGAGCGATGCTGCACGACATCGGCAAGATCGAGCTGCCCGAGCGTGTGCGCCACCGCGAAGAGCATTTCACGCCGGCCGAGACCCAGTTCTATCAGGAGCATGTGTCGCACGGCGTTACGCTGGCCAAGAAGATGAGCCTGAAGCCGGGTGCCACGCTGGTCATCGCGCAGCACCACGAGCATGCCGATGGCAGCGGTTTCCCGCTCAAGCTGAACAGCGACCGCATGACAACGGCCGCGCGCATCGTCTCGCTGGTCAACCGCTACGACAACATGTGCAACCCGCATGTGCCGTCGCGCGCACTGACGCCGCACGAGGCGCTGTCGCTGCTGTTCGCGCAGGGCAAGAACCGCTACGACACCGCCATCCTCGGCGCCTTCATCAAGATGATGGGCGTGTACCCGCCGGGCTCGGTGGTGCAGCTCACCGACGATCGTTATGCGATCGTGACCTCGGTCAATTCCGCCAGGCCGCTGAAGCCGCGCGTGATGGTCCACGAAACCCGCGTGCCGCGCGACGAGGCGCTGCTGCTCCACCTGGAAAGCGACCCGCGCCTGGGCATCCGCCGCAGCCTGAAACCTCAGCAGCTGCCGCCCGAATCGATGGAATACCTGTCGCCACGCCTGCGCGTTGCCTACTTTTTCGAGCCTGACGTGGCGCTCCTGGAGACCACGCCGTGAGCGAAGCGGCAGCGCTTGAACACTGGTTGGCGCTGATAGAAGGCCTGTTGGATCCTGTCTGGCTGGTTGACCGCGAGACCCTGCGCATCGCGGCCGCCAACACGGCCGCCGGCACGCTGCTGGGCGTGGACGCCTGGTCGCTGCGCGGCCGGGCCGCTGCCGACCTGAGCGCCACGGGCGAAGACATCGTGTTCTGGAGCGAGGTGGCGGCGGGCCTGACCGATGCCATTCTTTCCGACACCGTGGTGCGCCGCTTCGATGGCGCCATCGTGCCCGTCACGCGGCGCGTGAGCCGGCTCGGCAGCGGTGACATGTTGGTGGTCACGCTGCGTGACCTGAGCCGCCAGCGCGCGACCGAAGACGAGCTGGAAACACGCGTGGCCGAGATGCGTGCCACGCTCGAATCGAGCGCCGACGGCATTTTGGTCACCGATCTGGGCGGCGCCATCCGCAACTTCAACCGCCGCTTTGCCGCGCTGTGGGGTCTGCCCGAAGACCTGCTCAAGCAGCGCGACGACAAAGCCGTGCAGGACTGGATGCGCCGCAGCGTTGTGTCCCATGGCAGCGACGGCGACGACTACGTACGCCGCCTGAACACCATCATGGATGCCGCGCTGCTGCAGACCACCGACGTGCTGACGCTGCATTCGGGCAAGGTGATCGAGCGTGTGACGCTGCCGCAGTGCAGCCGCGGCCAGCCGATCGGCCGCGTGTTCTCGTTCCGCGACATCAGCGAGAAGCTGGCCGCCAAGCAGCGCATCGAGGAGCTGTCGCATACCGACGCGCTCACCGGCCTGCCCAACCGCCGCATGCTGGCCGACCGGGTGGAGTTCGCGCTCGCCATGTCGCAGCGCAACGGTCAGCCGTTTGCGCTGATGGTGCTCAACCTCGACCGCTTCAAGCACGTGAACGACACGCTGGGCATGGGCCTGGGCGACCGCGTGCTGCTCGAAGTGACCGAGCGCATCAAGTCCTGCCTGCGCAACGTGGACACCGTCGCGCGCCTGGGGAGCGACGAGTTCGTGCTGCTGGTCCACCAGGCCGATGCGGCTGGTGCCGAAGCCACGGCGCGGCGCGTACTCGACGCCATGGCGAGGCCCTTCGACATCGACTCGCAGACCTTCACCGTGACCTGCAGCATCGGCGTGGCCCTGTGCCCGACCGATGGCGACACGCTCGACGCGCTGATGCGGCGTGCCGACGCAGCCATGCACCGCGTGAAGGAGGCCGGCCGCGCGAGCTTCCGCTTCCACCAGGCGCACAGCGACGTGGTGCAGCGCTCGCACATGCAGATCGACCATGCGATGCGCCAGGCGCTGGTCAGCGGCCTGTTCCGCCTGCACTATCAGCCGCAGATCAACCTGAAGACCGGTGCCGTGGTCGGTGCCGAAGCACTGATCCGCTGGCGCGACCCGGTGCTGGGCGAGGTGTCGCCGAACGAATTCATTCCGGTGGCCGAAGAGAGCGGCTTCATCATCGCCATCGGCGACTGGGTGCTGGCGCAGGCCATCAAGCAGGCCGCAGCCTGGCGCGCCAATGGCCTTGCGATGCCGGTGTCGATCAATGTGTCGGCGCTGCAGTTCCAGCAACCCGACTTCACGGAACGCGTGGCGCGCGAGCTCAAGGCCGCCAACCTTCCGCCGCAGCTGCTCGAGCTGGAGCTCACCGAGTCGATCTTGATCCACGACGCGCAAGACGCGCTGCACCGGCTGGAGGCGCTGGCCGAGTTGGGTGTGCTGCTGGCGATCGACGACTTCGGCACCGGCTACTCGAGCCTGGGCTACCTCAAGCGTTTTCCGATCGGGCGGCTGAAGATCGACCGCAGCTTCATCAGCCACCTGCCGGGCGACGCGAGCGACGTGGCCATCGTCAACGCCATCATCCAGCTCGGCCGCGCGCTCAATCTGCGCGTGATCGCCGAAGGCGTGGAAACCGAGCCGCAGCGGCAGTTCCTGCTCGATGCGGGCTGCGATGAGTTCCAGGGCTTCCTCTATGCCCCGGCGCTCGACACGCCGGGCTTCGAGAGCCGCGTGGGCCTCGTACCCAAGGTGTCGAAGAAACCGGTGCGCCTGATCCAGAAGTGAATTGCGGCTGAACTGGAAAAGTCTGCGGATCTCGGGAAGAGTTACCGCACCGTTTGCCGCTGTTCGCCCAGGCCCTGGATGCCCAGCGTCATCACGTCGCCCGACTTCAGGAACTGCGGCGGCTTCATGCCCATGCCCACGCCGGGCGGGGTGCCGGTGCAGATCACGTCGCCGGGCAGCAGCGTCATGAAGCGGCTCAGGTAGCTCACGATCCGCGCCACGCCGAAGATCATGGTCGAGGTGTTGCCCCGCTGGCGTGGTTGGCCGTTCACGTCGAGCCACATGGCCAGGGCCTGCGGGTCGGGCACCTCGTCGGGCGTGACCAGCCAGGGGCCGATGGGGCCGAAGGTATCGCAGCCCTTGCCCTTGTCCCAGGTGCCGCCGCGTTCGAGCTGGTACTCGCGCTCGGACACGTCGTTGACGATGCAGTAGCCGGCCACGTGCTTCAGCGCGTCTTGCTCGCTGATGTGGCGCGCGGTGTGGGAGATCACGATGCCGAGTTCCACCTCCCAGTCGGTCTTCACGCTGCCGGGCGGCAAACGAACCTCGTCGTTCGGCCCGGTGATGCAGCTCGTCGCCTTCATGAAGACGATGGGTTCGCTCGGGATCGGCAGGCCGGACTCGGCCGCATGGTCGGCGTAGTTGAGGCCGATGGCAATGAATTTGCTAATGCCAGTGAAAGGCACGCCGAGTCGTGGCTGGCCCTTCACGCGTGGGAACTCGGCCGGGTCGAGTCGGTTCAAACGCTGCAGGCCTGCGCGGCCCAGCGTGAGCAGGTTGAGGTGCGGCACGGCGCCGGAGAGATCACGCAGTGCGCCTTGTGCGTCGAGAGCACCCACTCGCTCACGCCCTTCGGCGCCGAATCGAAGCCATTTCATGAATATCCCCGGAGACAGTGATGGTGGGTTGATTCTCATACGATTTTCCCAATCGACTGGACGCGAGGTGACGACGATGCAAGCGATCGAACGAGCCCTGGAAGAACGGCTGGCACCGCGGGGCGTGCCGCTGGCGGTGGTGCTGCCCGGCGGGCGGCGATTGGGCAGTGCGCAGCCCACGGTGACGATGCGTCTGCACGAGTTCGCGCCGCTGGCACACATCGCCACCGGCCAGGTCGGTCGCGTGGCGCAAGCCTACGTCGAGGGCCGGCTCGATTTCGACGGCAGCATGCGCGACCTGATGCACGTGGCCGCGCAAGTGGCCGGCGACGAACCGATCGCCGGTGACGCCGCCTTGCCGATCGCCTGGTGGCGCCACATCGTGAAGGCAGCACGCTCGCGCGTGCACCACCGCGCCGAGGTGGATGCAAAACAGATCGAGTTCCACTACGACGTCTCCGATGCGTTCTACGACCTGTGGCTCGACGAGCGCAAGGTCTACTCCTGCGCCTACTGGCGCGACGCCAACATGACGCTCGAAGGCGCGCAGACGGCCAAGCTCGATCACATCTGCAAGAAGCTGATGCTGCGCGAGGGCGAGCGTTTTCTCGACATCGGCGCCGGCTGGGGCGGCCTGCTGCTGTGGGCCGCCGAGCACTATGGCGTGCGGGCCGACGGCATCACGCTGTCGAAGAACCAGCATGCGCACGTCAACTGCCTGATCGACGAGCGCGGCCTGCGCGGGCGCGTGACCATGAGCCTGCGCGACTACCGCGACCTGCCCGAAGAGGAACCCTACGACAGCGTCGCTTCGGTCGGCATGTTCGAGCACGTGGGCCAGGCGCAGCTGCCGGTCTACTTCAACAAGATTCGCCATTTGCTCAAACCCGGCGGGCTGCTGATGAACCACGGCATCACTGCCGGCAACACACGCAACGACCCGCTCGGTGCGGGCATGGGTGACTTCATCGAGCGCTACATCTTCCCCGGCGGCGAGCTGCTGCATGTGTCGCACGTGCTCAAGGTGATGAGCGAAGCCAGCCTCGAGCCGATCGACGCCGAGAACCTGCGCCCGCACTATGCCCGCACGCTGTGGGGCTGGAGCGACCGGCTCGAAACGCAGCTCGCGCAGGCCCGCCGCGTCACCAGCGAAGCCGTGGTGCGCGCCTACCGCCTCTACCTGGCCGGCAGCGCGATGAGCTTCGAGCAAGGCTGGATCTCGCTGTTCCAGATGCTCGCGTCTCGCCCCAGCGGCGACGTGAGCTGCGGCCCGATGCGAGGCGCACAATCGCGGTTTCCGTTCAACCGCGAGTACATGTACCGATGATTTATAAATTCAAGTCGAAGGCTGCGGGCGACGTGATCATGATGGGGCCCGGTGGCGACGCGGTGCTGCGCATCATCGGCAAGGAGCCTGGGGCCAAGGGGATCATCGAGAGTTCGTCCATGCCGGCGGCAATCAGGGCCATCGAGCAAGCCGTGGCGGCGGACGAAGCGGCGCGCAAGCCCGACGCCGACAAGGACGACGAGGCCAAGCCGTCCAAAGGTGACGGTGTGACGCTGCGTCAGCGCGCCTGGCCGCTGCTCGAAATGATGAAGCGCGCGCACGCCGCGGACGAAAGCGTCGTCTGGGGTGTCTGACAACAACATGGGAGGCAAGCACATGAAACTCTGGAGCGACAGCTGGCCCAACGGCGAACGCATCCCCACACGCTTCGCGGCGGGCAAACCCGACGTGGCCAACGGCGTGACCTTCTCCGACAACCTCAGCCCGCACCTCGCGTGGAGCGACGTGCCCGCGGGCACCCAGTCGTTCGCGTTGATCTGCCACGACGTCGACGTGCCCACGCGTGGCGACGACGTCAACAAACCCGACCGCGAAGTGCCGAGCGACCTGCCGCGCACCGACTTCTTCCATTGGGTGATGGTCGACCTGCCGGCGAGCTTGACGCAGCTGAAGGAAGGCGAGTTCGCGCGTGGCTTCACGCCGCACGGCAAGCCCGGCCCCGGCACGCTGCACGGCGCGCGCCATGGTTTGAACGACTACACCGGTTGGTTCGCCGCCGACCCGGCCAATGCCGGCCAGTACTTCGGCTACGACGGCCCGTTCCCGCCCTTCAACGATTCGCTGATCCACCACTACGTGTTCACGCTCTATGCGCTGAGCGTGCCGCGTTTGGCAGTGGAAGGCGCCTTCACTGGCCCGCAGGTCCGTGAAGCCGTTGCCAAGCACGTTCTGGCTGAGGCTACTCACTCCGGCACCTACACACTGAATCGCCGCCTGATCTGATGGACGAGCCGACACGCGTCCTGGCCATTCGCCATGGAGAGACGGCCTGGAACGTCGACACCCGCATCCAGGGCCAGCTCGACATTCCGCTCAACGACAAAGGCCTCTGGCAGGCCCGGCGTGTGGCCGCAGCGGTGGCCGAAGAGAGCATCACCGCGCTCTACTCGAGCGACCTGCTGCGCGCCTACCAAACCGCCGAGGCGATCTCGCGCGCGACCGGCGTGCCGATCGTCAGCGACACCGGCCTGCGCGAGCGCGGTTTCGGCGAATTCGAAGGTTTCACCTACAAGGAGATCGCCGAGCGCTGGCCCGAGGAATCGGAGCGTTGGCGCAAGCGCGACCCCGAGTTCGCACCGCGGGGTGCGGGCGAATCGATCCGCGTCTTCTACGACCGCTGCGTGGCCGTGGCCACCCGCCTCGCCGCTGCCCATCCCGGTGAGACCATCGCGGTGATCTCGCATGGCGGCGTGATGGACTGCCTGTACCGCGCTGCGTCTCGCCTTGACCTGCAAGCCCCCCGCTCCTGGCTGCTGGGCAATGCCAGCATCAACCGGCTGCTCCACACGCCGGGTGGCTTCACCCTCATCGGTTGGAGTGACACCTCGCACCTCGAAAGCGGCGCGCTCGACGAAAGCAGCGACCGCGTGGGAAGCGCGGCGTGAGGCCGCAGCCGGGGGACTCCGTCGCGTCGGTGCTCACGCCGGCGCTGGTGATCGACCTCGACGCAATGGAACGCAACCTCACGCGCCTGGCCGAGTTCGCCCGGCGCAAAGGCCTGCGCCTGCGCCCGCACGCCAAGATGCACAAGAGCGGCCACCTCGCGAAGCTGCAGATGGCGGCCGGTGCGGTGGGCGTGTGCGTGCAGAAGCTGTCGGAAGCCGAAGCGCTGGCCGCTGCCGGCGTGAGCGACATCTACATCAGCAACGAGATCATCGAGCCGGCCAAGCTTGCGCGCGTGGCTGCGTTGGCGGGCCGGGTGACGCTGGCGATCGCCGTTGACTCGGCACTGGGGGTGTCGCGCCTGGCCGCAGCCATGAAGGCCAGCGGCCATTCGCTCGATGTGTTCGTCGAGATCGATGTCGGCCAGGGCCGCTGCGGTCTCAAGCCTGCGGATGCCGCCGCGCTGGCGCAGCAGGTGGTGGCGCAAGGCCTGCGCTTTGCCGGCCTGCAGGCGTATCACGGCCGCGCGCAGCACCTGCGAACAGCGGCAGAACGCGAAGCAGCGATCGGCCAGACCGTGGCCAGCGTGCGTGTCGCCTTGGCGGGGCTGGCTGACGTGGGCATTGCCTGCCCGCTGGTCACCGGCGCCGGCACCGGCAGTTTCGTCTTCGAGGCGGCCAGCGGTGTCTATGGCGAGCTGCAGGCCGGCAGCTACCTCTTCATGGATGCTGACTACGGCAGCAACCAGCCGACACCGGGCGCCCCCGTCTTCGAGCACGCGCTCTTCATCAAGAGCCAGGTCGTGAGCCGTGATGAAGCGCATGCGGTGGTCGACGCCGGGCACAAGTCGCACGCCATCGACAGCGGCCTGCCGCGCGTGTGGCAGCGCAACCTGGTTTTCAGCAATGGCGGCGACGAGCACGGCATTCTTCACGCCGGGTGCGATGCCTTGCCCGAACTCGGCGACACGGTGTGGCTGGTGCCGGGCCATTGCGACCCGACGGTCAACCTGCACGACCACTATGTGGCGGTGCGGGGCGGCTTGAGCGACGGCGTGGTCGAAGCGGTGTGGCCGGTCGACGCCCGCGGCTGTGTGGTTTGAAGCCAGCCACCTGAGCCGCTCGGCGTTTGACAAGAGGGACTCGCCCTCTGTGCCGCAGCCTGCCCGGCAGGTGAACATGGTGGCATGACTGGCCCGCAAATCATCGTTCTCGCCACGCCGATCTTCCTGCTGCTGATCGGCATCGAATTCCTCGTCGGCCTCCGGCGCGGCCGCAACACCTACCGGCTGAACGACGCGCTCAACAGCATCGGCCTGGGCATCATGAGCCAGATCGTCGAGCTGTTCGGCGCGCTGTTCAAGCTGTGGCTCTACGTGCTGGTGTTCGAGCATGCGTCGCTGTGGAAGCTGCCGGACAACTCGCTGTGGGTGTGGCTCGTGGGGCTCGTGTTCTACGACCTGCTGTACTACTGGCACCACCGCTTCGGCCACACGGTGGCGCTCTTCTGGGCCGCCCACGTGGTGCACCACCAGAGCGAGGACTACAACCTCAGCACCGCGCTGCGCCAGACGGGCAGCGGCTGGGTCGGCGGCTGGCTGTTCTACCTGCCAATGGCGGTGCTGGGCTTTCCGCCGTTGGTGTTCGGCGTGGTCGCGCTGGTCGACCTGCTCTACCAGTATTGGGTGCACACGCAGCAGATCGGCAAGCTGGGTTGGTTCGACCGCTGGTTCTGCGCGCCGAGCAACCACCGCGTGCACCATGCCGTGAACGACAAGTACCTCGACAAGAACTACGGCGGCATCTTCATCGTGTGGGACCGCCTGTTCGGCAGCTTCATCGAGGAAGACAGTCCTGACAAAGAAGACGGGGAGAGCATCGTCTACGGTACGCGCGGGCCGTTGCGCAGCTGGAACCCGGTGTGGGCCAACCTGCAGTACTACGCGGATCTTTTCAAGGACTCGTGGCATGCCGCCAGCTGGGCCGACAAGCTGCGCGTGTGGTTCATGCACCCGGGCTGGCGGCCGGCCGACGTGGCGGCCCGCTTCCCCAAGCCGGCGTTCGACATCACGCGCGTGGAACGCTACGACCCGCCGATGTCGGCCACCGCGCAGTGGGTGGCCATCGGCCTGTTCGTCGCGCTGCTGGGCGCGACCTCGCTGCTGCTGTGGAACGCGCACCGCATGAGCCTGCCGCAGCAGGCCCTGGGTGCGCTCGGCATCGTGGCCGGCCTGTGGGCGGTGGGCCGAGTCAGCGAAGCCTCGGCCCACACGCCCGAACGGGCAACTACCGCACCGTTCCCATCGCAGGGTCGCTGACCGAGTGGCGGCCGGTCTCGACCCGGCCGGCGAAGCGGCGGTAGTAGGCCGGGTCGGTATCACAGGTCACTGCGAAGTCGTACCAGAAGCCGCTGTCCTCGATCGCCCAGTGCAGCGTCTCTTCGTCGCCGCCCTTCACGCGCACGGTCTTCGGAGCCTCGTTGCGGTAGGCCAGCGGCTTGATCGTGAACACACAGGCGCGCTCGCCGTCGTTGCGCAGCTGCAGGTGCACCTCGCCGCGGCGGCGGTGGTAGCCGGTGCGGATCTCGGGCTCGGCCGCGTCGCGTGCACGCAGGCGGTTCAGGTCGCCCTTGAAGTGGCGGTGGAAGCCGTTGGGCCCGAGCACCCACAGGTCGTAGAGGCCACCGTTGTCGGCCATCGCAGCCCAGTCGTCGTCGAGGCGCTCGTTGGGTTCGACCATGTAGCGGCGCGGCAGGCGGTCGAGGTGCAGCTTGTCGTAGACGTGGAACACCCCGGCTGCATCACCGCTGTTCGCGAAGATCAGTTTCACCTTGCCTTGAACCGCGTTGCTGCGCGAGCTGACGTGCAGCTCATAAGGCAGGGCACGTGAGGGCCGCACGCCGGTGGACTGCACCGGCAGTGCCGGGTTGGCGGGCGGCGCGATCTTCGGCAACTGCTCCTGCGCGACGCGCAACGCATCGGCCTGGCCGATCGTCTTGCGGCCTTGCAGGGTCGGCAGCACCTCGTCGTTGGGCCGCTCGAAGTTGAACGCAGTCGTGAGGTCGCCACACACCGCGCGGCGATAGCGGCTGATGTTCGGCTCCTTCACGCCGAAACGTTTCTCGAGGAAGCGAAGGATCGAGGTGTGGTCGAACACCTGCGAGTTGACCCAGCCGCCGCGGCTCCACGGCGAGATCACGTACAACGGTACGCGCACGCCCGGGCCGTAGACGCGGCCGTCGGGCTGCGGCTGGTCGGTGGTGCCGGGCGGGTTGGGGTGGTTGAAGCGCTCGAAGGACACATCGCTCTCGCGCAGAGTGGTCTTGCCGGCGGGCGTGCCGTCGGGGTTGATCGATGGTGCGGACGGCGAGGGCACGTGGTCGAAGTAGCCATCGTTCTCGTCGAAGTTGACGAGCAGCACCGTCTTGCTCCACACCTCGGGCACGGCGGTCAGCGCATCCAGCGTCTCCTGGATGTACCACGCGCCTTGCACCGGGCTCGAAGGACCGGGGTGCTCCGAATACGTGGCCGGTGCGATGAGGAAGGACACCTGCGGCAGCTTGCCGTTCTTGATGTCCTGGCGGAAGCGCTCGAAGTAGCTGTTCGCGTCGCCCAAGGTGCCGGGCATGGTGTTGGCGATGCCCTTGTAGAGCGGGTTGCCCGTGTCGTCGCTCGCTGGGTCGTAGGCGGGCGACAGCGCGTCGTTGCTCACCGGCTTGCCCGAGGCTTCATTCGCCTGGCGGTATTGCTTGAAGCCGGCGAGCGGGTTGTCGCCGAAGTTGTCGGGCATGTTCTGGTAGACGATCCAGCTCACCTTGGCTTCCTGCAGCCGCTCGGGGTAGGTCTTCCAGGTGTAGCCGAGGGTGGGCTTGTCGATGCTGTCCCATTCGTTGTTGACGCTGGCCACGCCGGCGCCGGTGGGGCCGTTGGTGCCGGTCCACATGAACATGCGGTTGGAGTTGGTGCCGGTGTGCATGGAGCAGTGGTAGGCGTCGCACAGCGTGAAGGCATTGGCGAGCGCGAATTGGAAGGGCAGCTCGGCTTCCTTGAAGTAGCTCATCGAGGCCGGTGTCTTGTAGCGCACCCACTGCTCGATGCGGCCGCCGTCCCAGGCGTTCTGGCCATCGTTCCAGCTGTGCGGCGTGCCGGTGTTGCGCTGGGCGTTGCCGGTGCTGCCGTCGAGGTGGTAGGGCAGCACGGGCTGGCCGTTGGCATCGTTCTGCTGCCAGACGTTGCGCCCGCCCGGCAGCGGGATGGTGAAGCGGTCACCGAAGCCGCGCACGCCTTTCAGCGTGCCGAAGTACTGGTCGAACGAGCGGTTCTCCTGCATCAGGATGACCACGTGCTTGACGTCCTGGATGGTCCCGGTCTCGTAATGCGCAGGGATCGCGAGTGCACGGCGGATGCTCGGCGGAAAGCCCGCGTAGGTGGCGGCGGCAATGCCGGCGGTGGCAGAGCCTTTGATGAAACGGCGGCGTGAAGTCATCGTGTCGTCCTTTCGGTCACGGGGCGAAGCGGACTTCGGGGTCGGCCTTGCTGGCCGCTGTCGGTGACGAGGCCGCGGCGCTCGCTGCAGCGGGTTGGCGCAGGCTCGAAGCCGTGGCTCCTTCGTCAGCGCCGCCGCAGGCGGACAAGGCATGGGCCAGCAGGATCGCGGCGACAAGGCGCAGCGACTGAATGAGTGCTTGCATCGGGTTTCTCCGGGTCGTGTGGGGGGAGGCGCGCGGGCGGACCGCGGCTTGGCGAATGCCGATCAGTGCGAAGCGAACCGATGCGGCGATGTCAGCGTAGGCCGCAGGTGTGGCAACTTCGTGAATGCGCGGAAAGCCCCGGCCGTCGCCTGGAGTGCAAGCAGGTGGCGCACGAGTGAGCGAAGGGCAGAAACTGCCCGATTGACATGGGCGGCGACCGGCCTAGACTGAAGGGCGTTCATTCCCTTTTGGTCAGGAGGTCTCCATGGCGATCAAGCGGATGACGAAGGGCGACATTCCCCAATCGCTCGGCACCTACAAACCGGTAGGTCACGTGCTACTGGCGCTGCCCAGCGAGGCATTGGCGCTCGAAGCGACCGAGGCCTTGCGCGACATCGGGTTCGATGACGAAGACGTGCTGCACTACAGCGCTGAAGAGGAGCGCGATCAGATGGAGCACATGCTGGCTCGCGCCAGCGAGTTGTCGGGCTTCGGCTACGAAGTGACCTTGATGCGGCGCTACCAGGCGCTGGCGCGAGAAGGCTGCAGCTGGCTGCTGGTCTACGCGCCCGACGCACCGCATGCCGAGCGCGTGGCCGAGGTGGCTCGACGCTTCGGCGCGCGCAGTGCGGTGAAGTACCACTGGTTGGTGGTCGAGGATATGTTGTAGGGCCCCCAGTCGCGATGTAGCGGCCCCCCAGTCGCTGTGCGCTCCTGCCCCCAGGGGGCGCCACCCCTGAGCCCGGGAGACCCGTGCTCGGGGCGTTGCTTGATGGGCGCTTTGCTGCGCTCGCGCGTCTGGCGGGTGACGTCTCTAGGCGTCGAACAAATCGGCGCCGGTCGTCTTGGGCGGTGTGACGCCCAAGTGCCGGTATGCGGCCAGGGTGGCAATGCGCCCGCGGGGCGTGCGCTGCAGAAAGCCCTGCTGGATCAGGTAGGGCTCGATCACGTCTTCGATGGTGTCGCGCTCTTCGCCGATGGCGGCGGCCACGTTGTCGAGGCCGACGGGGCCGCCGTCGAAGCGGTGGATCACGGCTTCGAGCAGTTTGCGGTCCATCACGTCGAAGCCTTGTGGGTCGACGTCGAGCATCTTCAGTGCCTTGTCGGCCAGGGTCTTGTTGATGCGGCCGTCGGCCTTCACGTCGGCGTAGTCGCGCACGCGGCGCAGCAGCCGATTGGCGATGCGGGGCGTGCCGCGTGAACGGCGCGCGATCTCGAACGCGCCTTCGGTGTCGGTGGGCACGTTGAGCAGGCCGGCTGAGCGGTGCACGATGCGTGCGAGTTCTTCGGGTGTGTAGAACTCCAGCCGCGCGACGATGCCGAAGCGGTCGCGCAGCGGGTTGGTCAGCATGCCGGCGCGGGTGGTGGCGCCAATCAGCGTGAAGGGCTGCAGGTCGAGCTTGATGGAGCGCGCAGCGGGGCCGTCGCCGATCATGATGTCGATCTGATAGTCCTCTAGCGCGGGGTAGAGGATTTCTTCGACCACCGGCGAGAGACGATGAATCTCGTCGATGAAGAGCACGTCGTTGCGCTCGAGGTTGGTGAGGATGGCGGCCAGGTCCTTCGGCTTCTCGAGCACCGGGCCCGAGGTCTGGCGCAGGTTCACGCCCAGTTCGTTGGCGATGATGTGGCTGAGCGTGGTTTTGCCGAGACCCGGCGGGCCGAACAGCAGCACATGGTCCATGGCCTCGCTGCGCATCTTGGCGGCGCCGATGAAGATCTCGAGCTGTTCGCGCGCCTTGGTCTGGCCCACGTACTCGGCCAAGCCCTTGGGGCGCAAGGCGCGCTCGATGGCTTCCTCGTTGGGAGAGGTCGGCGCGGCACTCACCACCCGCTTGGCAGGCTCGAACTCGTCGGTCTGAATACTCATGGTTGCCATTATGTGCATGCGCCTCGACGGGCCGCGGCACAATGGTCGGCCCATGAACGCCCAGCCCCGGCCCACCCGTTTCACCCATCGCCTCGCGATCTGGGTGGCGATGTGCGCCTTGCTGCTCAAGGCGGCGGTGCCCCTGCTGGCCAGCGCCTCGGCGCACGCGCAGGGCAAGACGCTGATCGAGGTCTGCACCGTCTACGGCGTGGCCACGGTGGCGCTGGATGGCAGCAGCTCGCAGCCCGATCCTGACCATGGCACGGCCCACCAGGGCGACCATTGCACGCTGAATGCGTTGATGGCGCTGGCAACGCCCGAGCCCGAGGCGCTGTCCGTTCCCGTGGCCGGCCACGCGGCCCCGGCACCGATTTCCCACCCCTCGTCCCAGGCGCCCGACGCCTGCGCGACCTGGGTCGCACGGCTCAAGCACGGCCCACCGACGGCCGCCTGAACACATTGTTGTCGGCTTGCCGATGGCTGTCTCCCTGACAGACCGCGCGCAGCCAGCCCTTTGTCAAGGACTGCGGTTCGACCGCGTCCGTTCAGGATTCACCCTCATGCCCAGCTTCAACCCGGCGGCGTTGCGAGCGCCTGCCGCAGCGTCGTTCACGACGCATTTCCGTCGACGCCGCCGCCTCGCGCTTGCCTTGGCCGCGGCCTTTCCGTTCTCCGCCGGCCTGCATGCGCAGACGGCATCACCGACCAGCGCCGAGGCGCCCGACAACGTGCCCGTCAAGGCGCTCGGCATGGTCACCATCACCGGCAGCCAGCCGACCTCGTTGCCGACGCAGATCCCGGCCACGATGGAGAGCCTGACGCGTGAGCAGATCGAGCGCACCGTCAACGCCACTGACAGCGAAGACGCGCTGAAGTACCTGCCCAGCCTCCTGGTGCGCAAGCGCTACATCGGCGACTACAACCACGCCATCCTGTCCAGCCGCGCCTCGGGCACCGGCAACAGCGCACGCTCGGCGGTGTATGGCGACGGCATCCTGCTGTCCAACTACCTGGGCAATGGCGTCGGCGGCCTGAGCTTCCCGCCGCGCTGGAGCATGGTCTCGCCCGAAGAGATCGAGCGTGTCGACGTGATGTACGGCCCGTTCTCGGCAGCCTACCCGGGCAACTCGGTCGGCGCGGTGGTGGTCTTCACGACCGGCATGCCCAAGGGCTTCGAGGTGCACGCGAAGGCGGGCTACAGCAGCCAGCCCTTCGAGCTCTACAACACCGATGCGACCTACCGTGCCTGGGAAACCAGCGCATCGGTGGGCAACCGCAGCGGCGACTTCGCGTGGCTGCTGAACTTCAACCACAGCGACAGCCATGGGCAGCCGCTGACTTTCCAGACGCGTCTGTTGAGCAACGGGAACACCACGGCACCTGCTGGAAGCAACCCGGTTGCCGTCACCGGTGCGGTACTGGATTCGAACAACGCGAATGCTCCTTTGTATGTGCTTGGAACGGGTACGGAATACCGAACGAAGCAGGATCATTTCAAGGCCAAACTGTCGTACGACATCACGTCCACAGTCCGCGCGAACTATGTGCTGGGCCTGTGGCAAAACACCTCGACGAATCGACCGGTCTCGTACCTGACCGACGCCAATGGCAACCCGATGTATTCCGGTGACATCAGCATTGGCGGGTTGTTTTTCACGAGCAGGAACGTCACTCCGCAGGGTGTGCTCAGTCCGCAAGGCCTGACCGGCGGTGACTTCTCGGCCACCAACGAAGAACTGACGCACGTGATGCACGGGCTCACGGTCAAGAGCCACACGCAAGGTGAGTGGGATTGGGAGGTCGATGCCAGCTTGTACGACTATCAAAAGGATGAGAAGCGCCAGAACGCCGCAACCAACACGTTGCCGAACGCGCTCTCAGGTGGCGCCGGCACGCTGGCCGATGGCAACGGCACCGGCTGGAACAACTTGGCGCTCAAAGGCACCTGGCGGCCCGGTGGCGTGCAGGGCGAGCACGTCGTCGACTTCGGCCTGCAACAGGACAGCTACAAGCTGCAGTACCTCACGTCGAGCATCCCCGGCAACTGGCTGGACGACGACGCTGGCGCGCTGACCAGCAGCGTGGGCGGAAAGACCCGCTTGCGCAGCGTCTACGCACAGGACGCCTGGGCGTTTGCGCCGTCGTGGAAGACTGTCCTGGGCCTTCGCGCCGAACGATGGCAAGCCTATGACGGGCACACCACGTTCTCGCCCACTGCCCCGAATTCGCGGAGTGAGAACCATCTGTCGCCGAAAGCGGCTCTGTCGTATCAGGTGGCGTCGGATCTGGTGTTGAAAGCCTCGACGGGTCGCGCCGTGCGCCTGCCGACCGTCAGCGAACTCTACGGCGCGACCGTGACCACCAACTCGCAGTACATCAACGACCCCAACCTGAAACCCGAGCGTTCCTGGACCACCGAACTGAGCGGCGAGAAAGACTTCGACCATGGCATGTTGCGCCTGACCTTCTTCACCGAAGACACGCACGACGCGCTGTATTCGCAGACCACCTTCGTCCCGCAGGCCAACAGCAACGTCAGTCGGGTGCAGAACATCGCGCGCATCCAGACCCATGGCCTGGAGTTGGCCTTCAACGGGACCGATGTGCTGAAGCGTGGCCTGGACTTCAACGGCAGCGTGACCTACGCCGATTCGGTGATCAAGGAGAACGATGGCTTCGTCGCCACCCCAGGCGACACCATCGGCAAGCGCCAGCCCAACATCCCGAAGTGGCGCGCGACGGCGCTCGCGAGCTACCGCTTCGACAGCCAGTGGACGGCGGCGCTCGGTGCGCGCTACAGCGGTCCGCAGTACCGCACGCTGAACAACGCCGACGTCAACGGCTTCACCTACCAAGGCGTCAGCAAGTACTTCACGACCGACGTTCGGGTGCGCTACCAGATTGATCGCCAATGGTCTGTGGCCGTCGGCATCGACAACTTGAACAACTACCAGTACTGGAACTTCCACCCCTACCCGCAGCGCAGCTACAGCGCAGAACTGAAATTTGACCTGTGAACGCGGCGCCCCTTGGACGACGGCGGTTCCACCCTACCGGCAGCGCATCTATCGCACCGAACGACCGTTCGGCGACTAGAGTCGTGTCAGCCACATCGCCGGTCTTGCCAGACCCTAACCACACAACCCCCTGGAGACTCACATGACACTGCAACGCTCACTCACCCTCGTGGCGCTCGGCCTGGCCGCTGCGCTGGCACAAGCCCATTCTTTCAAGCTGGGTGCAATCGACATCGGCCACCCGTACGCACGCGCCACGGTGGCCGGCCAGCCCACCGGCGGCGGCTTTCTGTCGCTGAAGAACGCAGGCGCTGACGATCGCCTGCTGTCGGTCAGCGCCGACGTGTCGAAGTCGGTCGAGCTGCACAGCATGGCGATGGATGGCGACGTGATGAAGATGCGGCAGGTCGAAGCCATCGAGGTGCCGGCGGGCAAGTCGGTCGAGCTCAAGCCGGGCGGCCTGCACATCATGTTCATTGGCCTGAAGGCGCCGCTCAAAGCGGGAGACAAGTTCCCGCTCAAGCTCAAGTTCGAGAAGGCCGGTGAGGTGACGGTGCAGGTGAACGTTGAAGCCGCCGGCGCTTCACACGACATGAAGCACGAGAAGTGAGCTGAAGGCCGCTTCGGTGGCCTGCGCTCAGGCGTCGGTCTGGAGCCCGGACGACACGGTGGAGTCGCGGAACCGCGCGCGCTGCGCTTCGCCCGCGATGTGCGATTCCAGGCGGCCCAGCAATTCGCTCACCGAGTCGGAGCGTTGCGATTCGTTCTCGAGCAGCTCGTCGGCGATCGGGCCCAGCTCGTGGGCCAGGGCTTCGCGCAGGCGATCGTGTTGGTCCGGGGTGATGCCGAAGTTGCGTTGCAGTGGCTCGTCCAGCGAGGCCGGCGTGGTGTCCAACTCGACAGGGGTCGTGTCGTGGGCTTCGGCTTGGCGGCGCGCAGTCCACGAGGCCAGCCAATCCTGCCGTTCTTGCGTGTTGATCAGCAGGCGTGCGGCAGCGGCCATGAACTCGTCTTCGTTGCGGGCGTGAAGCGCGGCCCGCATCAGATGCGGCCGGACGTTGGTATTGTTCAGCCGCTTGCGCAATGAGCGCTCCACGCGAGCAAAGAAGCGGGTGTTGATCAGATCGGCCATGTACCTGTTGCGAAGCTGAAAGTGCCCGCGAATTTTAGGTGCGCGACCTTCTCCCTACCGGGCAAATGAGAGGGCGGCCCCGGTAACTCCATGCAACGTGCAAGCAGGATTTGCGCGCTTGTGCTGCGCGCTCAACAAGCCACTTGGCGAGTCACTTGGCGAGCGATTTGAGCGCGAACTTGATGCCGTCGCTGACGCCGATGTCGACCGGTAAGCTTTTCAATGCCAGAGCGGCTTCACGGTCGCTGTAACCCAGCGCCACCAGGGCCTGCAGGATGTCGGCCTGCGCGTCGCTGGCCACGCTCGCCGGCGCCGACAGGTCGGCACCGAGCTTGCCCTTCAGCTCGAGCAGCAGGCGCTCGGCGGTTTTCTTGCCGATGCCAGGCACCTTGATCAGGCGCCCGCTCTCTTGCAGCGAAATGGCCTGCGCCAGTTCGCCCACACTCAGCCCCGAGAGGATGGACAGTGCCGTTCGCGGGCCCACGCCCGAGATCTTGACCAGCAGGCGGAAGGTGGCGCGTTCTTCGGCGGTGAGAAAACCGAACAGCACCTGTGCGTCTTCACGCACCACGAAGTGCGTGAGCAGCGTGACCCGTTCGCCGAGCGAGGGCAGGTTGTAGAACGTGCTCATCGGCACGTCGACCTCGTAGCCAACGCCGTTCACGTCGACCAGCAGCTGCGGTGGGTTCTTCTCGGCCAGCAGCCCGCTCAAGCGCCCGATCATCGGGCGCGCTCGTCAGTTATGCCGATCATCGGCGGAAAAGACCCAGGCGCTGTGCTTCGAGAGCCGCTTCAGCACGCGAACTCACATTGAGCTTGCGATAGATCTGCTTCACGTAGTCGGCGATGGTGTGGCGCGACAGATTCAGCTGCACGCCGATCTCGGGCAGCGTGAAGCCCTTGGCCACCCACAGCAACACCTCGTTCTCGCGGTCGGTGAGCGACACGTGGGGCAGATTCTGCGGGCGCTCATGCGGCTTGTTCTGCTTGGCAAAGTAGGCGATCACGCGGCGCGCAATCGACGGCGACAAGGGCGGCTCGCCCTGGCTGATGCGCTGCAGCTGCTCGACGAAGTGCTCGCGCGGCTGCTCCTTGAGCAAATAGCCGAAGGCGCCTGCCTGCAGGGCTGGGAACAAGTGGTCGTCGTCGTCGTGGATGGTGACGACGACCGACTGCGCTTCGGGCTGGGCCTCGCGCAAGGCCGCCACCACGTCGACGCCCGAGCCGTCGGGCAGGCCCAGGTCGACCAGGGCCACTTCGAACCGCTCGGCGGTGATGAGCGCCAGCGCGTCGTGCACGCGCGCCGCCTCGAACACATGGGCCTGCGGAAACACCTGCAGCGCCAAGGCTTTCAACCAGGCGCGGATTTCGGGGAGGTCTTCGAGCAACAGGATCTTGTTCATGGCGACTCGCTGGTGGCGCTGACGGGATCAGCCAAAATCATCGTAACAGCCTGGGAGCCGTGCGGCTCGTCAGCCCCCTAGGCCGACATGCTCGTGCCCAGCGGAAGCGTGAGCCGGATCACGGTTCCGTAGCCCGGGCCCGACTCCACCAGGCACTGGCCCTGCATCTGCTTGGCGCGGTGCTTCATGCTGGCCATGCCGTGGCCGCGGTCGAGCTTGCCGTCGAGCTCCATCGGAATGCCGTTGCCGTTGTCCTGCACCACCAGCACGAAGTCTTGCTGGCCGAGGGTGCAGCGCACCTTGCAATGCGAGGCGCCGCTGTGCTTGATGACGTTGCTCACCGCCTCGCGCAGGATGCGCGTGGTCTGCACGAAGGCGCGGGCCGAGAGCTGCTGCGTCACGTCTTCGGTCGGGCTGCGCCAGTCGACTTCGATGCCGGCCTGGCCCAGGCGCGAGACGGTTTCGGCACGCCAGTCGGCCAGCGCATCGGCCACCGGCAGCGGCTTGCCGGTGAGGCCGCGCACCGACAGTCGCATTTCTTCGAGCGCCTCGCGCGCCAGCGACGAGATGCGCTCCGACTCGCTGGTGTGCACGATGGTCAGCAGCTTGGCACCCAGGTCGTCGTGCAAGTCGCCGGCAATGCGCTTGCGCTCCTTCTCAGTGACCTGCTCGACGCGCAACTCGGCCATCTGCACGTAGTTGCGTTCCATTTCTGCCGTGGCATCGGCGACGCGGCTTTCCAGCGAGTTGCGTGCCGCCTCGGCCGCCTGCAAGGCCAACCCGAACGATTTCAGTTGCCGCGCCCCGACCACGATGAACATCAGCGGCAGTGCAAAGTGCAGCACATGGATGCGCGGCATCGGCAGCCAGTCGTACTGGATCGCTCGCTCGATCAGCACGAGCCCGCCCAAGATGCCCAGCATCCCGGCCATGGGCCAGAAGTTGTCGCGCTCGGAGCGCCGCTCGGCGTAGAGGTAGAGCGCCATGACAACCATCATTTCCAGCGTCATCAGCAGGTACCACGCGCTGCTGACGTTGAACAGGCGCTGCGGGCCAGCCAGCACCAGCGTCAGCGGCACGAGCAGGCACTGCGCCAGCAGGCCGGCCTCGATCGCCCGAGAGCGCAGCGCGCCATAGCTCAGCAGGAACTGCACCCCCAGGCCGACGAGGATGGCGAAACCGACGCACACCAGCAGCTCGGTGTTGCCATTGTCGAAAGGCATGTTCTGCAGCCAGGTGCGGGCGGTGAGGGCGTTCCAGCCGAGGATCAGCAGGCCGAAGTAGCTGAGATGGGCCTCCTGCCGGTTGATCCAGCCGAGGAACAGCAGGAACGCGCCCAGCACGGTGGTGGCCACCGTCATGAGCTGCAACACTGTGATGTTCCAGAACATCTGCGACGAATGCTCGCCCGCCAGCACAGCCTGCGGCCCGATGCGCACCTGCGACAGGCCGCCCGAGCGCTGGCGCGACGACACCTTCTGCAGCGCGAAGCCTTGTACCTTGATGTCGAGGGTGTTGCCTTCAACCCGCAGCAGGCCGGTGGGCAGCGTCGCCAGCTGCGGGTAGAAGCAGTTGCGGGCCACCGGCTCGCTCATGAGCCCGCCGCTGTAGATGATGAAACCGTTCAGGTAGACCTCGGCATTGCTGCACACCCGCTCGATGTAGGCGGCGAGCAGCTGGTCGCCGCCGCCTTTGGGCGAGTCGAAGCGCAGGCGGTACCAGATTGGCCCGTCTTCGCGTGGGCGGCTGGCCCACCAGTTGTCGGGCAAGCTGACGCGCTTGGCGCTCTCTTCGGGCGGGAAGCGGTCGCCTGCCCCAGGCGCGGCCAGCGCTGTGCTCAGCTCGATGACCTTCGTCTCGCTTTCTGCCGACCATGCCTGCAGGCCCGTCCAGGCCAGCAGGCAGGCCATCGCGAACGGGCTCAGCCAAGCCAGGGCGGCAGAGAGGTGGCGGCGAACGTGCATGGGCGCCGATTGTGCAGGAGCGGACACGCCGTGTGCCCCCTGGCTCCACCGGATGAGCGCGGGGCGCGACAATCCGCTTTTGGAAAGCTGCCTGTGATCCTTCGCCACGCCTTCATTCCGCTCGACAACATCCGCCTCTCGCACCTCTGCGGCAGCCTGGACGAGCATCTGCGCAACATCGAGACGGCGTTCGACGTCAGCATCTCGCGGCGCAACGAGTCCTTCCGCATCGAGGGCGCCAAGCCCGCGGCCGAGCGTGCGGTGGCGCTGATGCAGGCGCTGTACGACCGTGCCCGCAAGCCGATCTCGGCCGAGGCGTTCCAGCTTGCGCTGGTCGAGGCGCTGGCCGAAGCCAAGCGCGTCG
>Ga0307515_10000910_pt1 | contig 68112 bp, 61 predicted proteins | sample 17_EM_MG_FD_194513 | JGI IMG/M metagenome (GOLD analysis project Ga0307515, IMG submission 194513) | Populus trichocarpa ectomycorrhiza microbial communities from riparian zone in the Pacific Northwest, United States - 17_EM | ecosystem: Host-associated > Plants > Roots > Unclassified | place... | reverse complement strand
TAAAAAAATATTAATAGCTAACCGGGGCGAGATCGCTCTGCGAATTATCCGTACCTGTAAAGAGATGGGTATTAAAACCATAGCTGTATATTCAACTGCCGACCGAGATAGCCTTCATGTACGTTTTGCTGATGAAGCTGTTTGCATAGGCCCCCCACCAAGCCGCGATTCGTACTTAAATATCCCCAACATTATTTCGGCAGCCGAACTAACCAACGCCGATGCTATCCATCCTGGCTACGGCTTCCTGTCGGAAAATGCCAAATTCTCGGCAATTTGCGCCGAATATGGCATCAAATTTATTGGTGCTACAGCCGATCAGATCAACTCCATGGGCGATAAAGCTTCGGCTAAAGAAACCATGAAAAAAGCCGGCGTACCTATTGTGCCTGGCTCTGATGGTTTGTTAACTGATATTAAATCGGGCATCGCGATAGCAAATAAAATAGGCTACCCTGTAATATTAAAGGCAACTGCCGGTGGCGGTGGCCGTGGTATGCGTATTGTTTGGAAGGACGAAGAATTTGAAAATGCCTGGGATTCGGCCCGTGCCGAGTCGGGTGCCGCTTTTGGTAACGATGGCTTGTACCTTGAAAAATATGTTCAGGACCCACGCCACATCGAGATCCAGGTAGTAGGCGATCAGTATGGCAAAGTTTGTCACCTGTCTGAACGTGATTGCTCTATCCAGCGCCGTCACCAGAAACTGGTTGAGGAATCGCCCTCCCCTTTCATGACCGAAAAACTGCGTAAAAAAATGGGCGATGCCGCTATAAAAGGCGCCAAGGCGGTTAAATATGAAGGTGCCGGTACAGTAGAGTTTTTGGTTGATAAAGACCGCAACTTTTACTTTATGGAGATGAATACCCGCATACAGGTTGAGCACCCGGTTACCGAAGAGGTAATTAACTTTGATTTGATTAAAGAGCAGATTAAAGTTGCTGCAGGCATCCCGATATCCGGCAAAAATTACGAGCCAACCATGCACGCCATTGAATGCCGTATTAATGCCGAAGACCCTTACAACAATTTCCGCCCGTCTCCGGGTAAAATAACCAACTTCCACTCGCCGGGTGGCCATGGCGTGCGTATAGATACCCATGTGTACACAGGTTATGTAATACCACCAAACTACGATTCGATGATTGCTAAGGTTATTTGCTGCGCCCAAACGCGCGATGAGGCTTTGAGCACCATGGAGCGCGCCTTAAGCGAGTTTGTGATCGAGGGCGTAAAAACAACTATCCCATTCCATTTAAAATTGTTAAAAGATCCAAACTTCAGGGCAGGTAACTTTACCACCAAGTTTATGGATACATTTGAAATGTAATATAAATTCAAACTATCTTCATACAATAAAACGTACTTAGCACTATAACGTTTATACAGCGGTATTTAACTTACAATGAGCGACAATAAATTAATTAAGGCCATAAAAGATAAAGGTAAAACGATGGAGGCCGAAATGTCTTTTTTCGATCACCTCGAAGCCTTAAGATGGCATTTGATACGATCGGCCATAGCCATTGTAATAATTACCAGTGCGGTGTTTTATTATTACACCTGGATTTTTAATAACGTTATCCTGGGCCCCAGCAGACCAGATTTCTGGACCTACCGGATGCTTTGCGCCCTTGGCCGTTTACTACACCGCCCTGGTTTTTGTATTGATAAAATTAATATCCAGCTCATCAATACCGAAATGGCCGGGCAGTTTACGTTGGTCATTAACTCGTCGTTACTGATAGGCCTTACCTTAGGTTTCCCTTATTTGCTATTTGAGCTATGGCGTTTCATACGCCCGGCCCTGCACGAAAAGGAACGCAAGGCGGCATCGGGCTTTGTATTTTACGCCACGGCTTTGTTTATTTTAGGCGTTTTGTTTGGCTATTATGTAATAACGCCCGAGTCGATCAATTTCCTTTCGGGTTTTACGGTGAGTGATACCATACACAACATGTTTGATATCGATTCTTACCTGTCGTCGGTATCTACGCTAACCCTGGCAACAGGCATCGTATTTGAATTACCGATTTTGGTTTATATATTATCAAACCTTGGTATCCTTACCGCCAAATTCATGCGGGAAACCAGGCGCTACGCGATAGTGATTATCCTGGTTGTTGCAGCTATAGTTACCCCAACACCCGATATGATGACCATGACCGTAGTAAGCATCCCGTTATTCGGGCTGTACGAAGTAGGCATCCTGGTAGCGGCAGTAGTTGAAAAACGGAAATTGAAAAGGGCACAGGAAGAGGGATTCGCATAATAAATGTGCAGATTTCAAATTTCAGATGTGCAGATGAAAGAATCGGATGCGCTTTTGTTCTGAACCGGGATTCATCAGAATAAACAGATTTGTTGGATTTTGATATGCCGGTCTGCGTTTCTTTAATCGGGGCAATCCATTAATCTGACGAATCCAGGTTCGGATAAAAACTTTATGAAAGCCCTGTCGTTTATAAACGGCGGGGCTTTGTTTATTCAGTAGCATTTTGCACATTTGAATAATCATCCTCAAAAACATTTGCAGCCCATCATCTGCACATCTGAAATCTGAAATTTGCACATCTACATGACCAACCTCCCTCCATTAGCCGAACGGATGCGCCCAAAATCGCTTGATGATTATGTGGGACAAAAACACCTGGTTGGGCCGGGGGCCGTTTTACGCAAAGCCATCGAATCAGGTGCATTGCCGTCTATGCTGTTTTGGGGGCCGCCGGGTGTAGGTAAAACTACATTGGCCTATATTATTTCGCAATCCCTAAATCGCCCTTTTTTTGCGCTTAGCGCCATTAACTCGGGGGTGAAGGATGTACGGGAGGTTATTGAAAAAGCATCCCTGCTAAAGCAAGGCGGCCAAACGCTGCCGATATTGTTTATTGACGAGATTCACCGCTTCTCCAAATCGCAGCAGGACTCGTTGCTGGGGGCTGTTGAGCGGGGCATTGTTACGCTGATTGGCGCCACTACCGAGAATCCATCCTTCGAGGTTATCTCGGCTTTGCTGTCGCGATGCCAGGTTTATATTTTACAGCCCCTTGCCGAAGAGGATTTATTGAACCTGCTGGAGAAATCGATGCGGGAAGATGTGGTATTGAAAGAAAAGCACATCACCATAAAAGATCATGAAGCCATCATGCGCCTGTCTGGTGGAGATGCCCGCAAGCTGCTCAATATTTTCGAGTTGCTGGTGAACGCCTTCGACAGCCCTGAAATAGTTTTAACCGACGAAATTGTGCTGGACCACGTACAGCAAAACATGGCCCTGTATGATAAAACCGGCGAGCAGCATTATGATATCATTTCGGCTTTTATTAAATCCATGCGCGGCAGCGATCCTAACGGAGCAGTGTACTGGCTGGCCCGGATGATAGCAGGCGGGGAAGATCCCTTGTTTATCGCCCGGCGTATGCTCATCCTGTCATCAGAAGATATTGGCAATGCCAACCCCAATGCCTTGTTATTGGCCCAAAGCTGTTTTGAGGCGGTAAACAAGATAGGCATGCCCGAATCGCAGCTGATATTGTCGCAAACGGCAATTTACCTGGCCACATCACCCAAAAGCAATTCGGCCACAACGGCTATTGGTGCGGCCATGGCCTTGGTAAGGCAAACCGGCGATTTGCCCGTTCCCCTGCATCTGCGTAATGCGCCCACCAAATTCATGAAAAATATAGGCTATGGCAAAGATTATAAATACGCCCACAGCTACGAAGGCAATTTTACCGACCTCGACTTTTTACCCGAGGCCATCCGCGGCACAAAAATTTATGAACCCGGTAACAACGCCCGCGAAAACGAATCAAAAGAGAAGTTGAAGAAACTTTGGGGCGATAGGTATAAATATTGAAGAAGAGAGGCAAGAATCAAGAATCAAGACAGGATTCTGATTTCGAATAATCGATTATATTCTTGAAACAAAGTTCCCGGTTTAAGTACTTTAAATTTTATCTTGCGTCACATTCCTTATACTGCTACTTTTAGGTTTTTGTCTTAATTCTTGATTCTTAACTCTTGATTCTATTCACCTATGGTTACATCCTTTATCAGTCATGAATTAAAAGCTTTCTGGCGATCAAAAAATACGGGGAAAAGCGTTGCGATTAAGGTATTTATGGGCATAATGCTGCTATACCTGTTTTTGAATGCTTTGGCGGTTGGTATCTTTTTAGATAAAATGCTGGAAAAGGTGTTTCCCAATGACGATCTCGTAAAATCGTTTTGCGGCATCATTCTTATTTATTTCCTGTTCGATTTGTTGATGCGTTTGCAACTACAGGAGTTACCAACTTTAAGGGCCCAGCCATATTTGCACCTGCCCATCAAAAGAAACTTTCTGACGCGTTACCTGGCATTAACGGCATCGTTATCCATGTTTAATTTTTGGCCGTTTATACTTTTCCTGCCGTTTGTTTTTAAGGTGATCGAGGCAGATTTGGGTGCCATGGTTACCTGGGCCTTTGTAATTGCTATTGCCGGCTTAATGTTATTTAATAATTACCTGGCCTTGTATTTAAAAAGAAGGTCGAACTTAAACGGCTGGATTTTTTTAATTACCGCTGCTGTTTTGATACTTATCATTGCCTGTGATTTTAAATGGCACCTGTTTTCGATGCGCAATATATCATACGCGTTTTTCGGGCATTTATTAACCATGCCTGCGCTGGCATTACTGCCACTTTTGCTTGGTGTGGTTATGTACTACTTCAACTTTTTGTACCTTAAACAAAACTTGTACCTCGAAGATTTGAACGCCCATAAAGTACAATCATACAAAAGCAGTACCGATATTCCTTTTTTATCACGCTTTGGTAATGTTGGCGATTTGGCTGCAAATGAAATTAAATTGATATTGCGCAACAAGCGGTCCCGGTCGGCACTTATCATGGGCTTGTTTTTTATGCTTTACGGGCTTATATTTTATACCAATCCACATTATGGCGATGGCTATAAAGTATTTGTCGGCATGTTTATGACCGGTATTTTTATCATCAGCTACGGGCAGTTTATGTACGCCTGGCAAGCTTCGCACTTTGACGGCTTACTGGTAAGCAAAATAAGCTTTGCTGATTTTATAAAGGCCAAGTACCTTTTATTTACCGGAATATCAACCATTTTCTTTTTGCTTACAACGCCTTATGTATATTTCGGCTGGCATACGCTTATGACTCATTTTGTAATGTATTTGTGGAACATCGGGGTGAACACCACCCTTGTACTGTTTTTTGCCAACAGGAATTTTAAACGGATAAGCCTTGCCAAAGGTGCTGCCATGAATTGGGAGGGCGTGGGCGCCACGCAATGGCTCATGTCATTGCCACTTATGATTGCTCCTTTTGTACTGTATGGTCCGCCGGCACTTTTTAAACATCCGGATTTAGGGTTGGCGTTAATAGCATTGATAGGCATTACAGGCATACTAACCCGTAATTATTGGATAAAACAGCTGGAAGCAGATTACTACACCAAACGATATCAAATAGCCGAAGGCTTCAGAAATAAATAACCATGATTGAAATAAAAGACCTTAAAAAAATATATAACGGTGTAACTGTAGTTGATGTACCGCACCTGGTAATTAACAAAGGCGAAAGCGTTGGCCTGGTAGGTAACAATGGCGCAGGCAAAACCACGTTGTTCCGGATGATACTTGACCTTATCCGGCCCGAAACCGGCGAAGTTTTATCCAACGGCGAAGTCGTGGCCGGCCATGAAAGCTGGAAAAACTATACCGCATCATATCTTGATGAAGGCTTCCTGATAGATTACCTTACCCCCGAGGAGTACCTGTACTTTATAGGCGGCCTGCACCAGCAAAGCAAAGCCACCGTTGATGAAGCCCTGGTAAAACTGTCTGATTTTTTTAATGGCGAGATCCTCAAAAAAGGCAAGTACATCCGCGATTTATCCAAAGGGAACCAATGTAAGGTAGGTGTTGCATCCTGCGTGCTGCAAAACCCGCAATTGCTCATGCTGGACGAGCCCTTTGCCAACATCGACCCCAGTACACAATTCAGGCTTAAAAACATGCTGAAAGAGCTAAATAAGGCTCAGGGCATAACCAATATCGTATCCAGCCATGACCTTAACCACATCACCGATGTTTGCGACCGCATCCTGCTGATGGAAAAAGGTGTGATTATTAAAGATATCGCCACCAACTCATCAACGTTAAAAGAACTGGAAGACTATTTTGGAGTAGGGGCGCTTGAAGATGCCGCAATTTCGGTTATTGGTAAGATTGATGAGGAGGAGAATCATTAGCGCAATCATTATAGCCAAACGTTCCATTATCAATCTCTCCAGGCATTATTTTTCAGGTTCCCTAATGGATATTCGATATATCCAATTTTCCTGTCATCCTGAGGTACGAAGGATCTATCAGCTGTGCATAACCGATAGAAAAGTTCGCGAATAGATGCTTCGTTCCTACCCATGACATGTTATAAATAGCCCCTCTGTCATTCTGAACGGAGTGAAGAACTACCTCTTGAACGAAGTGAAAAATCTATTAACCGACATGCATCACCGACGGAAAAGTTCGCAAATAGATCCTTCACTACGTTCAGGATGACAGTTCTCTTATTGTATGTCATTCTCCCTTCAGAATTTCACGAAATTTTACCACTCAGCATGACAGTCTTTTATTTTTGAATGTCATTCCTCCTTCAGCGTTTACCTAAATTTGATAGCTACCTATGACGTATCCAATTCCCTGTCACCCTTAGGTACGAAGGATCTATCAGCTGTGCATGACCGATAGAAAAGTTCGCGAATAGATGCTTCTTTCCTACCCATGACATATCCAATTTTCCTGTCATCCTGAGGTACGAAGGATCTATCAGCTGTGCATAACCGATAGAAAAGTTCGCCAATAGATGCTTCGTACCTCAGCATGAAAGTCTTTTATTTTTGTATGTCATTTCCCCCTTCAGAATTTCGTGAAATTTTACAACTCAGCATGACATTTTCTTTGCCCTATTTTGCAGCTACTTCCCCTTTACAAGTTCCGGGGCCTCCGCCAACAGATCGTCAGTCAGTTTTTCAAACTCGTTGATAAACTCTTTATAATACTCTCCTGTGCCAGGGCCGCTGAAACCGGTATGGATTTTACGCACATCGCCGGCTTTATCAATGATAATGGTTGTAGGGAAACCCACTACTTTTGATAACATGGGCAGGCTTTTGGTTGTTTCGGCTTTATCGCTGGTATAGCCGGTTATCAATAACTCGTAAGGAACATTAAAACGGTTTTTTACCTGTTGCAATGCCTTTTGCGACTTGGCAAAATCGTTGCTGCGCTCGTAGGCTAAACCTACAACTTCTACGCCTTTAGGCTGGTATTTTTTGTAATAGTTAACCATGTAAGCGGTCTCATCCATACAGTTGGGGCACCATGAGCCTAATATCTGTACAATAACCACCTTGTTTTTATACCTGTTGTCCTGCAGGGAAACTGTTTTACCTTCCAGGTTTTTAAAAGCGAAATCTATTTTTTTAAAGCCTGGTTTCAGGGCGGTTAACGAGTAGGCATCGGGTAGTTTTGCATTAGCATCCTTTACAGCGGCCCAGGTTTGCATACCCGAGTAGCCTGCATAAAACTTGCCTCCTGCAAGAGTTTTATCATCCTTAATGGTAGCCGTAAACGTATAGGCATGGCCGCCATCAAAGCAGGACAGGAACAGCTTATCACCGGCCACAATACCTTCCAGGTAGCGGTAATCGCCGGTGGTGGTTAAAAACGTGCCGGTTAGTTTGGCGCCAACCTGTTTAAATTCGCCTACAGTAGTATCGGCCCCTTCACCCTCGCCAATAATGACCGACCAGCGGCCGCCTATATTGTAAGCCGGTTTATCGGGCGTTTTCAAAAAACGCCAGGTAGTATTTGCCGTTGCGGCAAACGGCGTTAACACATCCTGGCTCGCCAGGTGCTTTATCCAGTTGCCGGTTAGCCTATCGCCATCCAGCTTCAGTTTAAATTCCGAATTAAAGAGCGGCATGTGTATAAAAACAGAATCGCCCACTGTAGCAACATCGGTAACTTTAAACCTTTCGGCGCCGTTAATGATAGCCAATTGTTGTTTACCGGCCGTGTCCTTAACATCAAAGTTAAACGGAATTTCGTTTCCCGATTTGGTGTTGAGCGCTCCGCGCCATACGCCCGTTTTAAGTTTGGTTTGTGCCGATGCCGCCTGTATAAACAAGGCGCATGATAAAGTTGCTATGATGTGTTTTAATTTCATATCTCAATAAAAATGTCTACCAAATTAATAGACTATCAAAAGTATGAAATTTAGGCAATTATTTCAATATCTCCCGCGAAATTACAATCCGCTGAATTTCTGATGTGCCTTCGTAAATCTGGGTTATCTTGGCATCGCGCATCATGCGCTCCACGTGGTACTCTTTTACAAAGCCATAGCCGCCATGAATTTGAACAGCTTCAACAGTGGTACGCATGGCCACGTCCGATGCAAAAAGCTTGGCCATTGAACTGGCCTGCGCATACGGGTGGTTATGGTCTTTTAACCAGGCTGCCCTTAGGCATAGCAGGCGGGCTGCTTCAATTTCGGTAGCCATATCGGCAAGTTTAAATTGAATGGCCTGCAAATCGGCCAGGGGCTTACCAAACGCCTTACGCTCTTTTGAATATTGTAAAGCCAGTTCATAAGCTCCTGAGGCTATACCCAAAGCCTGGGCGGCAATACCTATGCGCCCTCCTTCAAGCAGTTTCATCGCGAATTTAAACCCAAAGCCTTCCTCGTCTATACGGTTTTCCTTAGGCACTTTGACATCTGTAAACATAACAGAATGCGTATCTGAACCGCGCACACCCATCTTATTTTCTTTGGGGCCGATAGAAATCCCTTCCGTGCCGCGTTCAACAATCAGGGCATTGATACCGTTATGCATTTTTTCGGCATCGGTTTGGGCCATTACAATGTAGGTAGATGCAGTGCCCCCATTGGTGATCCAGTTTTTGGTACCATTGAGCAGGTAATAATCGCCCATATCAACAGCAGTGGTTTGCTGCGAGGTTGCGTCCGACCCAGCCTCAGGTTCCGACAAACAAAACGCGCCTATGCTTTCGCCCTTGGCCAAAGGGACCAAATATTTTTCTTTCTGAAATTCGTTGCCAAATTTTTCCAGCCCGTTGCAAACCAACGAGTTGTTTACCGAAAGGATCACCGCCGTAGAAGCGTCAATTTTCGAGATCTCTTCTATCGCCAGTACGTATGATACAGCATCCATGCCGCCGCCGCCATATTGCGGGGCAACCATCATTCCTAAAAAACCAAGCTCGCCCAGTTTTTTAATCTGTTCGGCAGGGAATTGCTGATGCTCATCGCGCTCAATAACACCGGGTTTTAATTCGGTTTGGGCAAAATCACGGGCAGCCTGCTTAATCATCAGCTGCTCTTCTGTAAATTCAAATAGCATAGTACGATAAAAAGCTAAAGATAGCAATTACTATGCATGCATAGTAAAAAAATAAGCATAAAAAAAAGAGAGCCTTTTTGGAAGCTCCCTTTCCCCTAATTAATTTAAACTATTGATTAAACCCAAAACAAAGAACAAAAAATCTCAACTTGGGCGTCTGAGAATTCAAAAAAAAGTTTTTCACAGGTAGGTGATTTAATTTTTTTTCACAGATCATATGCAGGGCGAGTTGTTTTAAACAAATATATTGCCAGTATTTATTATTTTGATAATTATTGGCAATAAATAATAGTTACGTCGCAATTATTTAATCCAATATTTTTTACGAACTTTAATAATCAAACGCTAAATTATTTTTTGAGCCCCTACCAAAGATAAATTTGAAATTAATCTTATTTTTTTATGTTACTTACTGATTTTGAATATCTTAGTAATTCAGACGAGGCTTTTAAAAAGAAAATAGCGCTCCAGATCAAGAACCTGAGGCGACAGAACCAGGTTACCCAGGAGAAGTTTTTTACCGAAACCAATATTAATATTGCCCGGCTTGAGTCTGGAAAAATTGATATTAGACTGGATACCCTCCGAAAAGTTTGTTATTATTTTGATGTTTCATTGGCTGGTTTTTTTCAAGGCATATATTAAAAGCCGTCTGTTTTAATAAAACCGTTGTCCTAAATTCTATTATTCAATACAATCGTTGTATTTTTTTACATACACCCAAACAAACAGATGATCAAAAAGACTACACCTGGCCTGTTGTTAAGCGGGCTCATCGCAATTGCCCTGCTTCCGGCTTGTAAAGACAAGACAAAAATTTATGCTGATAACGACCCTGTGATTAAAAACATGGATACCAGTGTGAAACCCGGCGACGACTTTTTTAAATACGCCAACGGCACCTGGCTTAAAAAGAACCCCATACCCGGCGCATACGCGGCCTGGGGCATAGGCAACGTGGTACAGGAGGAACTGCGCGACCGGATGAGGAAAATTAATGAAGACGCGCTAAAAGCCAATGCGCCCAAAGGCAGTAATACCCAAAAAATTGGCGATTTTTATTACAGCGGTATGGATACCGTTGATATTGAAAAGCGGGGTATTACGCCGCTTAATGATGAACTGAAAAAGATTGATGATATTAAAGATGTTAAAGGCCTTATTGAGGAATTTGCCCACCTGGATGGTATAGGCGTAACTACACCATTGGGCACTTATGCCGGGCAGGATAGCAAAAACAGCAATAAAATAATGCTGCAATTAGGCCAGTCGGGTATCGGTTTGCCCAACCGCGATTACTACTTTAATACCGATGCGCATAGTGTTGCCATCCGTACCGATTATAAGTTAACGCATTTGCCAACCATATTCAGGTTAAGTGGCTTGCCTGTTGATGCTGCCGGTGCTGCCGCCAAACAAACTTATGCCCTTGAAACGGCGCTTGCCGATAGCAGCCGCAAACTGGAAGACCTGCGCGACCCCTACCACAACTATAACAAAATGACGCTGGCCGGTTTAAGCAAACTGGCTCCTGATATCGACTGGAAGGCCACCTTCAAAAAAATGGACTACAAGGATGTGGATACCGTGATTGTGGGCCAGCCCGAATATTACCGCGCCCTTAATAAGGCATTGCATGATTACAGTATTGCCGATTGGAAAAACTACCTGCGTAAAAACCTGGTTACCTCTTTCGGATCGTACCTGAGCAAACCGTTTGACCAGGAGCTATTTCGTTTTTATGATAAGGTGCTGTATGGCAGCAAAGAACAATTACCCCGCTGGAAAAGGATTCTCGACCTGGAAAACGGCGTAATGGGCGAAGTGTTAGGGCAAATATTTGTAAAAGAGTACTTTCCCGAAAAAACAAAAGAACGCTATGTAAAACTGGTTGAAGCCATGCGCGAAACGTTTAAGGAGCATATTGAAAAGCTTGACTGGATGAGCCCGCAAACCAAGGAGAAAGCGTATTATAAGCTAAGTAAAGTAATGCCAAAGGTTGGCTACCCGGATAAATGGAAAGATTTTTCGACACTGGAGATTGACCGCGGACCACTTGCGCTAAACATGATGCGTGCCAACAATTGGCAGCATAAGTTTAACGCATCAAAACTGGGCAAGCCGGTTGACCGTACCGAATGGGGAATGACACCGCAAACTTATAACGCCTACTACAACCCATCCAATAATGAAATTGTACTGCCCGCCGGTATTTTTGCCATACCCGGTTTTAAAGACGAGAATATTGACGATGCCATCATTTATGGCTACGCGGCGGCATCTACCATTGGCCACGAAATGACACATGGCTTTGACGACCAGGGCCGCCAGTTTGATGCTAAAGGAAACCTGAAAGCCTGGTGGTTGCCCCAGGATTCGGTTAAGTTTACCCAGCGCGCGCAAATGCTGATTAACCAGTTTAACGGCTATACCATTTACGGCCTGCACGTAAACGGCAAGGCCACGCAAGGCGAGAATATTGCCGATTTGGGCGGTATAGTAATAGGCCTTGATGCGTTCAAAAAAACAGAGCAATATAAAGAGGGCAAAACCATCAACGGGTTTACCCCGCTGCAACGTTACTTTTTAGGTTACGCCCTGGGATGGCTGGGGCAAGACAGGCAGGAAGCTTTGCAAAGCCAGATATTAACCAACGAACATGCCCCCGGCTTTATGCGCGTAAATGGCCCCTTTACCGATGTGCCCGAGTTTTACGAGGCGTTTGGCATAAAAAAAGGCGACAAGATGTGGCTTGATCCGGATAAGAGGGTGAAGATCTGGTAGGCCCCCAGCCCCCTGAAGAGGGAGCTTTTGATTTGCAGGGTAGATAGAAGTCGGCATGCCTCTTTTTGCCTGCTGTTGCGGTTTTGTTGCGGCTTTTATTTTATAACAATTCGTAATTTATTGATTATTAGATAAATGATATTTTTGTCTGTTTCACCTGTTGCGCAACGCAACAGTTTTTTTCGCGATCTGTGTCTTCACAGATCGCCTTTTCGGATACGATATGTGTGTTGCAGGTAAAAGCCGAAAATGCCTGACGGGAAACTGTTATCATAAAGTATTCCCCGGGTTGCGTTAAGGGGAGTAGCGGATACCGGCCAATGTGGATAAGGCCTGTGCAGTATGAGCGGATGACCCGGGCCGCAGGCAACGCCCAAATAGTATCAGTTCATGGTTAACACTAAATTGAGCAAAAACATCAATTTAGTGTTAACCATGAAAAATTATAAAATATTAATTATCAGGCATCTATAAATAAAATAACTGAAATGTGTTAAGTTATGTTAACCCAATTCAGATGCTTTTGTCCTGTATCGGGTATCGGGATTTTTGAAAACAGCATGAAGATAAATGGTAGAAGAATTTTGATCTTTTTAAACGCTGCTACAGTACGTCAATTCTACCAAAATAAACTGTTGCTAAAATTCAATTAATCACCTATTTTTGTGGGGTTACAAAACAACAAATATGAAACACCAAGAAGAAGTAAAAGAAAATTTAGATTATATATACTACCTGGTAGCGCTTGTATCGGGCGCGTTTGTAGGTGCAATAATTGAAAAGGGTTTTACCTGGATTGTTGTAGGTGGGGTATTGGGCCTGTTAACTGCCGCTTTCTTCCTGAATGTTTTGGTTAGAGGCCGTGGCGAAAAAATCTGATCCGGATTTACCATCGTTTATAAGTAATTGGAACCAGTTTTACGGCATCGTAGTCGCATGGCTGGTTTTTTTAGTTTTTGTATTTTGGCTCATTACAAAATATTTTGAATGAGCTTACCCGACTGGATTGTTTTAGCCCTCACCCTTTTGGGTATAGTTGCCTACGGCATCTGGAAAAGCGGCACCAATAAAAATATCGACCAGTTTTTAATGGGCAACCGCTCGTTGCCCTGGTACCATGTTGGCTTTTCGGTTATGGCCACGCAGGCCAGCGCCATCACTTTTCTTTCGGCCCCCGGCCAGGCATATTCTGATGGGATGCGTTTCGTGCAGTTCTATTTTGGGCTGCCGCTGGCCATGATTGTGCTCTGCGTTACGTTTGTACCCATGTTTAGCCGGCTAAAGGTTTATACCGCATATGAATTCCTGGAGCAGCGTTTTGATTTAAAAACAAGGGCGCTTACATCGTTCCTGTTTTTGGTGCTCAGGAGCTTATCAACAGGGGTTGCTATTTACGCGCCGGCTATCATTTTATCAACCATATTAAACATCAATACCGTTTATACTACCCTTTTTATAGGCGGCCTGGTGATATTTTATACCGTTTACGGCGGCAGTAAAGCGGTATCATACACCCAGCTGCTTCAAATGAGCATTATTTTCGCCGGGATGTTTTTGGCGGGAATTTTGGTAGTGAGCTTACTGCCACAAGGCGTTGGTTTTACGCACGCCCTGAAAATGGCCGGCAAGCTTGGCCGCATGAACGTGATTGACTGGAAATTTGACTGGGATAACCGCTATAACGTATGGAGCGGGCTTATAGGGGGCTTTTTTTTACAGCTATCCTATTTTGGCACCGACCAAAGCCAGGTTGGCCGTTACTTAACCGGCAGTTCTATTGGGCAAAGCCGCCTGGGGCTGATCATGAACGGACTGATAAAAATTCCGATGCAGTTTTTGATCCTGTTGATTGGTGTGCTGGTTTTTGCCTTTTACCAGTTTAACCGGCCACCTATGTTTTTTAATAATTACGAGGTGGATAATGTGCGAAAAGGCCATTATGCCAAAGAATACAATCAACTTGACCAACAATACACCAAGGCATTTGAGCAACGGAAGACTAAAACGGACGACTTAATAAAAGCTTTTGACAGCCAGGATGCCAAGCAGGTAAGCCAGGCCCAGGCCGCCCTTAAAGAGGCCGACAGCCAGGCAAAAAACATCAGGAAGCAGGCTATTGACGTTTTGAAAAAAAGCAATGCCGGTGCCGATGATAACGATACCAACTACGTGTTTCTTACCTTTGTAAAGCAATACCTGCCGCGCGGATTGGTGGGTTTGTTGATAGCCATCATATTCCTGGCGTCCATGGGTTCAACAGCCAGCGCGTTAAACTCGCTGGCATCTACAACGGTGGTTGATATTTACAAACGCACCATCAATAAAGATGCATCAGACCAAAATTACCTGAATGCATCGCGCCTGGCTACGGTATTTTGGGGTGTAGTGTGTGTAATTATGGCCTTGTATGCCAGCAAACTGGGCAATTTACTCGAGGCGGTAAACCAGTTAGGCTCTTACATATACGGTACCGTGCTGGGGGTATTTGTGGTTGCTTTTTATATGAAACGCATCAATGGAAATGCGGTGTTCATTGCCGCTATCCTAAGCGAAGCTGCCATCCTGTACTTAGGCCTTAGCAAAACTGTTGCTTACCTGTGGCTTAACCCGATAGGTTGTTTCCTGGTAATGATTTTGGGCCTGGCATTGAATAGGTTGGTGCCACAAAAAAGCCCGGTTGTAAAACCAGGCCTTTGATATGCTATATAACGCCCTCCCTTCCGGGAGGGTTTGAGTGGGGCTAATCCTTAGCGTGGTCCAACGCTTCTTTGTTCAAGCGTATGTACTCATCATCTTTGCTGGCTTTGGCCAGGGCTATACCGGCTTCGGCAGCGGCAATAGCGCCTGCTTTATCGCCTTTGCGTAATAGCAAGCGCGATTCCCATAATTTGTACCATGGGCCTTTGGGCTCAATTTTTTCGGCTTCGTAAACCCAGCCTAAGGCTTTATCAACATCTTTGTTGTTTTCGTAGTAATATTGGATGGCGTTAAAATAGTAAGGCTTCCGGTCGCCTTTCATCAATTCGTCAATATTGGCGGTTATTTTAGCATCATCATCTGTTTGTAGGTGGATCTTAACCGAGGTGCGGTCCCAAACCAGGTACAGGTCAGATGATTTGGTGGTTGAGTTGGCAAAAGCCATGGTAAAGGTTTCCCGTTTTTCGCTCACACGTGTAGGTTTTACGGTAAAGCGCAGAAAGTCTTCCGTTTGTTTATAGTTGTATGCGCCCCATTGCTTTACCACTTTATTCAATATAATGATCCAGTCGTTTTTATCGGGGATACTAAAAAGCGAGTAACTGCCGGCCGGTACGCTGTTACCCTCAACTAAAACCTTTTCAGAAAAGGTAATAACGGTAGCCGCGTTGGCGCCGGTGCGCCATACCTCGCCCCAGGGAATGATACTGCCAAAAATTTTACGGTCTTTAACATTTGGGCGCGAGTAGGTAATTGTTATTTTGCCAAGCCCAAAATCCTGGATAATGGTTTGCGTCGAACTGGCCTCAGGAATGCGGGGTACCTGGGCATAGCTTTTATAGCTACAACATGCCAACAGCACGGTAACTACCAATAAGTAAGTTTTTCTCATGTTTATGTTTCGGATACTAAGATACCAAATGTTTTTAATTGGGAAATATTGTGTTGGAGTAATAAAATGACGAATGGTTTAATGGTGAGCGGTGAATGGTGAGCGGTGAGTGGTTGATTAATTTGATTGAGTGAGTGGTTTGTTTGTGCAATAGACCCGTTTGCAAACCTATACATCACACAACTACTCACCACTCACCACTCACTACTCACCATTCACTAATTTACTACCTTTGCACCCATGATTGACGTTGTTTTAAGTAAAGGCAAAGAGAAAGCCGTTGTGCAAAGGCATCCCTGGGTATTTTCGGGGGCTATTGATAAGGTAAAGGGTAAGCCCGCCAATGGCGATGTTGTACGCCTGCTTAATGCCAAAGGCGATTTTATGGCCTATGGGTTTTATAACGACCAATCGAGGGTTGCTTTACGTTTGTTGGAATGGGATGAGGCAGCTGAAATTAATGACGACTGGTTTCGCAGCAAATTGGCAATGGCTGTTAAAAGCCGCGCCAATGTGCTTGAAAATGGCACCAATACCTGCCGGCTGGTTTTTAGCGAATCGGATTACCTGCCGGGGCTTATAGTTGATAAATACGCCGGTCACTTGGCCGTGCAGGTGCTTACATCGGGTATGGAACGTATGATGCCGGTTATTATTGACGAATTGCAAAAGCTGCTAAACCCCGAAAGTATCTCGGATAAAAGCGATGCAGCATCGCGGGCGCATGAGGGCATGGGCGAAACCGAGAATAAAGTATTAGCCGGCAACCCGCCGCCCGAAATTGTGGAGGTACTGGAAAACGATGTGATTTACGGCATCAATATTACCGAGGGTCAGAAATCAGGCTTCTATTGCGATCAGCGGGATAACCGACATGTAGTTGCCACCTACGCAAAAAACAAAAAAGTACTGGATTGCTTTTGCTATACCGGTGGCTTTACCCTAAACAGCCTTAAAAATGGCGCTTCGTCCGTAACCAGCGTAGATAGTTCGGCCCTGGCAATTGAAACTTTAAAAGAAAACATCCTGCTTAATAAGCTGGATGCAGATAAACATACCGCTATTAAATCCGACGTAAATACCCAATTGCGCAAATTCAGGGACGATGGCGAAAAGTTTGATATTATCGTGCTCGATCCGCCTAAATACGCGCCATCCCGCTCAGCTCTTACAAGGGCTTCCCGCGCTTACAAAGACCTGAACCGGTTGGGTATGCTGTTGCTGAACGAAGGCGGCCTGCTTGCCACTTACTCCTGCTCGGGCGCTATGGATATGGAAACTTTTAAACAGGTAATAGCCTGGGCCGCTTTAGATGCCGGCAAACAGGTGCAGTTTATATACCAGTTCCATCAGCCCGAAGATCATCCCGTGAGGGCTTCTTTTCCTGAAGGGGAGTATTTGAAGGGGTTGTTGTGCAGGGTGTTTTGAAGAAGAATCAAAAGTTAAGAGTCAAGAACCAAGACTCGTTATTTCTTAATAAAAATTTACATTTTTTGTAAATTTTTATTAAATTTGATTATGCATGTTCTGGAATGTTCAACCGGCGAAAATAAGCCGGCAAAAATTCTGCCCGTTGAGGCTAAGGATTTTAAGAACATTTCTGTTAAACGGCATTCTTTTAACTGGAAGAAGGCAAAAGATAGTGCAGCATTATTTAAATTGACATTAACAGACAACGATGATATATTGGGCTTGATAGCGCTGTTATATTTCCCGGAAGAGGAGCGCATCGAAATAAAATTACTTTCGGTAGCAGTAGACCAAATCGGGAAAAATAAAATTTATGACCGGATAGCAGGGTGCTTAATTGCCTTTGCAGGGTTAGAAGCCATCAGGAATTATTTAAATTATCCGTGTGTATCATTAATACCTAAAACAGAATTAAAAGATCATTATATTGAAAAATATGGAATGGAAGATGCCGGCTGGCAATTATTCCTGGAGGATGAACCATTACTGGCTTTAATAGGGGAGTATTTATGAGCTTAAAAAAAATAAGGACTAAATATACTGATGAGGAGATAGTTAACTCATTTGTGCTGCCTGTTACATTAACTGCTGCCCAAAAGGCAGAGGCAAGCAACCAGCTTGCAGAGCATCGCGCAAAACGGAGAGCAGAGCGTTCTGTAGATACGCAATTGAAGGTAAAGCTAATGCAGCTAAAATTGCGGCTGGAGAATTATATTTATAGTGACCAATACGATCCTAAATGTACCTTTGGCGATTTTCTTTCTCAATACCTTTTGATTGTAAACAAAAAGCACAAGGATTTTGCTCATGATATAAAAATTCATGAAACATTGCTTAGTAATATTATCAAAAACAGAAGAGAGCCGAGCCAGTTTATTTTCATTCGCTTAGAATTGCATTCCAACAATACGATTCCGGCACTGTACTGGTACAAGTTAATTGAAAAAGAAACGGAACATCAATTAAAAACAGACACCGCTTTGAGGAAAAAAGAAAGTCAATACGTTACTTCAAAATTGCAATTGCTTTAAAATAGAATCAAGAGTCAAGAACCAAGACAAAAGAAAAAATTTGTTTTGTAATGCCCTGAAGATGAACACCTGCCTATTTCTTGATTCTTGCCTCTTGTTTCTTGCCTCTATTCCCTTTCATTTTCAAATTCAATAACTCTACCAAAATCGAGAATGCCATCGCGAAGTAAATGTACCCTTTGGGGATATGCTGCTCAAAGGCCTCGGCTAACAGCGATACGCCTATCAGCAGTAAAAAAGATAGTGCCAGCATTTTAACCGTGGGGTGTTTGTTTACAAAGCCCGATACGCTATTTGATGCCCACATCATAATGCCTACGGCTATAATAACCGCCAGGATCATGATCTCGACATGGCTGGCCATACCTACGGCGGTAATTACCGAATCTAAAGAGAAAACGATATCCAGCAGCATGATCTGGATAATGGTAGCCCAAAATCCGTGTGGCTTTACATTTTCGGCATTTTCTTCGTCGCCTTCAATTTTATGGTGAATTTCGGCGGTGCTTTTATAAATCAGGAACAAACCACCTATGATCAGGATTAGGTCGCGGCCGGATATAGCCAGCTTTTCGGCCCAATCAGGGTCGGTAATGTTAAACAAATGGCCCAGGTTAAACAGGGGCGCCGTAAGTGTCATCACCCAGCTTATGGATAGCAGCAGCAGCACGCGGGTTATCATTGCCATACCTAAACCTACCCGGCGGCCTTTGCTTTGCTGTTTTGCCGGCAGTTTATCTGATAAAATGGAGATGAACACAATGTTATCGATACCCAAAACAATCTCTAAAATGGTAAGTGTAAGCAGGGAGATCCACGTTTCGGCCTGGGCAAATATTGATAAATCCATAGGTGCGCGATGTGATTAAGCTCAAAAATAACAAAACCCCTGCTTTTTAGGGCAAGGGCTTGTGTAAAAGGATGAATTTATCGGTTAATCAAAGTTTACACTTCCGAAAGTTGAATTGATGGTGATGGTTTTATCCGAACCGCCTTTGCCAAAATGGCCTTTATAGTTTTTGGTGGGGCTAAAACCACGTTCGCCATCGGCAGGGCTTTTGCTGGTAAGGCTTACGTCGTGGTTGCCATAATTAAAGCTGCCGTAGCGCACGGTTACATCAAAATCGGCGCTTTGGCTGTCGCCCAGGCCAAGTTTTATACTGGAGTATGACGACCGTACGGAAAGATCTTTCAGGTTTTTGTCTACATCTTCAATACTGATACCGCCGCCAAACTTAACATTGATGTTACCCGATGTTTTGATGCGGCCAATTTTTGCCGAGCTGTAGCTTAGGTTGGCATTCAGCTTATCGCAATCGCCCAGGCTTAGGCTGCCGTAAGCTACGTCAAGGTTGCTGCCGCTTAGGTTTCCAATGGTAGCGTTCCCGTATTTTACCCTGATCTGGTTACCGGTGTTGCTTAGTGCTTTGGCTACCAGGCTGCCGTAGGAATTGCTGATGATAAGTTTGCCGCCAAGATCGGGCAGGTCGGTAGCACCATATTTATTGTTGATGGTGAGCGGGTTCTTTGCAGGCATATAAACTGTATAGTTTATTTCCATTGACCGTACCGAATTACCACTCCTGAATAGGCCACCCCATGAACTGTTGTTGTCGTTATTGGAATTTATTGAGGTTTTAAAGTAAACCCCGTTGCCATCCTTACTATCCTGGATATTTACGTTATCCAGCATTTTTTGCGCTTTATCGGCATCATTGGTGGTCACTTTTATCTGTACATCAACCTTTACCTCGTTTTTAGCCCAGGTGTTTACCGTTATTTTGCCAAATTTATTGTCGATATTAATTACGTCGTTGCCATCAACACTGTAGCTTTTGCTGTAGCTTTTGGTTTTTACAACTTCGTCGCCGGTTTGCACTTTGTTATCGTCGTCGCCATCAATATTGAAATTAAAGTTGAAGTTTTTGTCAAAATCTTTAAAGCCATAGGCTATCATCGGGGCTATATGGTTATCAAATTTATAAGCAAAGTTTAGCATACTGTCGTTAAACTTGTAGGCAAAACCTTTTAAGCTGTCAAACTTGAAAGTTTTATCATACCCCTTAAAGCTTTTGCTAAAATGCTTCATGTTCTGCTTCATGGTTTTGTTGAACTTTTGCCTGCTAAGCGAGTTCATTTTTGCCTGCAGATCATGCATTTTTGCCTGCAAATCTTTCATTTTTTGCTGATAATCCTTCGAATCCATATCCGAATCATCGTCGCTGTCGTCATCATCAGCCGATTGGGCTACTTTAGGCACTACGGCCGGTTTTGCAGGCTTAGCCGGTTTAGCTGGCTTTTGTTGCGCAAAGCCAATGTTGCCTATGGCCAATACCATCAGCGTAAACAGGAAAGGTTTAAATATTTTTGATTTCATCTTGTTGATCTTTATTAGTCTCGTTATACTGCTCTATTACATTTAATTGCTGACTAAGCACATCGGTTTGTATTTGCAAGTTCCGGATCATTGCACGTAAAACACGTTCCTGGTTGGGGCTTGTGGCTAAATCGCTATTTAGTTTTCTATAGGTCGAATCCATTTTGGCAATCTCGGCAGTAAACTCTTTAAACAACTGCGGGTCGCCTTTTGATGCTGTTTCAAGCTGGGTAAGCTGCGTTTTAACCATTGATGCATAATGTACCTGTTGTTTGGCATACTCGGGATTAATAGCTGCCAGGTCAACGGTTTTTGGGCCTTTTTGGCTTTGAATATAAGCCGCGAAACCTATCCCCATTACTACGATGATAGATGCGGCCATTTTTAGCACGAATGTGAGCGAAAAGGTTTTGGCTTCGCGCTTTTTTGGCGCATCCAGCGTATCTAAACGCGCCTCTATTTTACTCCACAGATCTGCCGATGGCTCAATCTCGTCAAATTCGTCGTGATTATTTTTCATGAAATCTTCAAATCGCTTGCTCATGACACTTTTCCTCTTCCTTTTAAAATTTCCATTAATTTTCTTTTAGCCCTCAAAAACTGCGTTCTTGATGTGTTTTCAGATATATTCAATATTTGTCCAATCTCTTCGTGATCATAACCTTCCAGCAGGTAAAGGGATAACACAAGCCGGTAACCATCCGGTAAGTGTTTCATAGCCTCTTTAACCAACGCCACCTGGTATTGCACGTCGTCCTCATCTTCCGGTTCCTCATCCGGAATATTTTCCAGGTGATCGCCTTCTATTTCAATAAGCTCCAGCTTACGTTTACGGAGCAAATTTATAGACCGGTTTACCACTATTTGTTTGAGCCAAAGCCCAAATGTGGTTTCCTGCCTGAAATCCTTCAGCTTGTTAAAAGCATCAAGGAAAGCTTCCTGCAAAACATCCTCGGCCTCGCCAATATTGCCCACTATCCTAAAGGCGACGTTCAACATCGCTTTGGCATACAGGCGATAGAGCTCATAGGAAGCTTTTTTGCTTCCCTGCTTGCACTCCAGCACCAGGGTGTAATGTTTATCTACAAATATTGCTTCCAATTGCGTTAAGCTTCAGGTTAATAGACGCAGGCTATTTTACAACGTTGCACGGAACAGGGAAATAATTTATTGATGTGCAAATTTCGGCTATGCAGATGAATCTTTTATTAATAGCAGTATATGAGCGTCTGATTAATTGAATTATGTAATCTGCAATGCTACCCCGTCAACCAAAGGTGAGAAGTTGAATGGATATGCGCGAGGTTAAGCCTAACTAAATAAAAACGCTATATCCTCCTTGTTCAGTTTCTTCACAAATCCGCTGTCTTCATTAATGAGGTCATCGGCCAGGGTTTTCTTTTTTTGCTGCAGCAATAATATTTTTTCCTCTACAGTGTCCTTACAGATCATTTTGTAGGCGAAAATTTTGCGGGTTTGGCCAATGCGGTGCGTACGGTCGATAGCCTGCTGTTCAGTTGCCGGGTTCCACCATGGGTCAACTAAATAAACATAATCTGCGGCAGTAAGGTTAAGCCCCACACCGCCTGCTTTTAGCGAAATCAGGAACACCTTAATGCTTTCATCCTCCTGAAAACGTTTAACCTCATCTTTACGCTTTGCACCAGGTGTACTACCATCCAGGTAACAATAAGGCAAGCCGGCCGCGTCAAGCTCTTTACTTATTAAACTCAGCATCTCGGTGAACTGCGAAAACACCAGCAGCTTATGACCACCGGAGTTTTCCTGGATCTCGCGCATCAGCTCTTCTGTTTTTACAGATTCGTTATCGGGGTATGTTTCATCTTTTAATAAGGCCGGATGATCGCAGATCTGGCGGAGCCGGAGCAGGCCTTCCAATACGTATATGCCGGATTTGCCCATGCCATCTTCATCAATTTTTTTGAGCAGCATGTTGCGGTAATAGTTCTTATATTCATCATACATGGCCCGTTGAGCTTTGTTCATGCTGCACCATAATATGGTTTCGGTTTTATCCGGTAAATCGGGCGCTACCTGCTCTTTGGTACGCCTGAGCATAAAGGGATAAACCATGCGGCGTAGTTGCTCTGCCTTTTGCTTATCGGCAAACTTATCTATTGGGCCTGCGAATTCACGTTTAAAGAACTCGCGGTTTCCCAAAAATCCGGGGTTTATAAAATTAAACTGCGCAAACAAATCGTAAGTGTTATTTTGTACCGGCGTACCACTAAGTATTAATTTATTTTTGGCGCTTAGTAACTGTAATGATTTGGTAACCTGCGCATCGGGGTTTTTAATGGCCTGGCTTTCATCTAATATGATATAGTGCCAGTTAAATTTAGACAGGTGTTCTACATCTATCCTCACCACACCGTAAGTGGTTAAAACAATATCAAACTGCTCAAAATGGCTATCGTCAAAACTGCGCAGGTTGCCATAATAGGTATGATATTTTAAAGTAGGGCAAAATTTATCAAGTTCGCTTTCCCAGTTAAATATCAGCGACGTGGGGCAAACTATCAGGTGCGTACTGCCTTGGTGCTGCTCTTTTAAAAACTGCAAAAAGGTAATGGCTTGCAGCGTTTTGCCCAAACCCATATCGTCGGCCAGGCATCCACCCCAGCCCAGGTCATTAAGGGCCTGCAGCCACTGGAACCCTGCAAGCTGATAAGGCCTTAACAGTGCATTAATATTGGCCGAGGGCGGTACATAGTTTGGCTCTCCGCTGTAGTTAAGCAGCTTGTTTTTCTTTTCGGCTATTTCCAGTTCTATCTGTTCATTGTTCAACTTTTCGCCAAGTTCATCCAGCAGGTTATAATGTAGTTTGCTAACACTTACGTTACCATCTTTCTCGGCACCAACCTTCAGCAACAAGCCATATTGTTCCAGCCACTCTGCCGGTATTAGGCCCAGGGTACCGTCATCAAGTAAAACGGCTTCCTGTTTATTTAAAATTGCTTTACGGATATCCCGGAGTGCAACCTGCTGATCGCCCCAATGAATTTCAATCTCCAGGTCGAACCAATCTATACCGCTGGCCGCTTTAATCTCAAAAGTTGGTTTATTGGTATTATACCTGAATGTTTTTAAATCCTGCAGGCCAAAAACCGGGTAGCCGGCATCCTGCACCTGTTGTATCATATTTAAAAACCAGTTGCCTTTCATTACATCGGCAAAGGGCAAAAAAAAGTAAAGGTTATTGCGCTGGGTTAAAAATTTGCCATGTAATGTACGCAGGTATTCGTAAAGCCGTTTTTCTTCAGCTTTGTCGCGCTTTAATATGGTAATGCCGCTTTCATTTTGCTGTATATACTCCAGGTTGGCGTCATAATCAATTAAAATATCGTCATAATCAAAGCGGGGTTTCAGCATAAGGTACTTATTCTCAAATTCAGAAACAAGCAGATGTGCTTTTGGCTCAGGGTTAATGATCTGGAAATTTAACGAACTTTCCACAGCTACTTCGTACTTGCTTTGCAGCGGCAAAAGCACATTGCGTATTACATCAAGTTTATCAACAAGCGGAAACTTTAGCTGGCCAGTTTCAAACTTTTGCATCAGCAAAAGATCTTCAGGGTTTTGAGCCAGGTATAGCGTATTGCCTATATCTATTATTATTCCCTTTCGTAAAACATATTCGTTCTGCGATAATATATCTCCGCCTTCTGTTTTTAGTTTCAGGCCGATGGTAATAAAACGGGCATCGGCCTGGCCGGTAAATACCAGCTGAACTGGTGTGCCGCTTAACGCAACGGGCGTTACTGCACTATTACTAAATGGCCCCTGAACAAGCTTAAAAACATTTGGATCGGTACACAAGGTTGGCCATAGTTGCTGTAAAAGCTCCAGGTAATGCTTCTGTAGTTTATGCTTACCGTCATCAAACAAATACTGCCAGGGATTAGAATAGCTTTGTAAATGCGGGCTGCCGTTTTTTGCCATCCAGGATACCAGTTTCTGATCGCTGAATTCGACCAGTATATTAAATACATCATCACTTACCGCGTGCAGTGATGATAGGTTTTCGGGGTTATGGATGGATAATTTTTTTACCGAGCCCTGGCCGTTTTTGCTACGCACATACAATGGCTCAAACTCAAAGCCTATATGCCTGGCCGATATAAAATTGAACAGGAACCCAATTTCATAATCAACTATAACATTGGCAGGTAGTTGCGGGCGCAATGCCTGATAGGCTACATCGGTATTACCCAATATCTGTTGTTTAATCCCCTGCAAAAATTCGGCGTTGCCTGCTTTAATTAAATACGAGGGCTTACTTTTGATAGTTAATTCTCCCCATGGCGATACGTTCCACTCAAAATCGGCAACTTCCGGGTCATTAACAGTAAGGCCATAAGCTGCCAATAATTTATTCTTCTCGGTAGTAAAATCTTTAAATTTTCTGAAATAATAACGGTTGTGTAAATACTCCAATGCCGTAAAGGCGCCCATTACATGGATGCATAAAGGATGGTCCTTTTCAGTACATGAACAACGGGTTTTAAAACCGTTGCTGCCATTGTAAACAATATCTATATTATATACAATTTTGCTTCGTTCAAAGTAACCCAATTGCTGGTGGGCGGTTTCTACATCAACCGGCTTTATTTTGTTGACCACTTTGCTAATATTGGCACGGCTCGGGTAGCCTGCAAGCTTTTGCAGCGTATAATCAACAATGTCATCCATCTTAAAATGATAATAGCCATCATCATCGGTTATAACGGGCAGTTGTTTATGAAAGTCGATTAGCCTGAGTGGCGAAGGCTTTTTTAACAGTTCTTCTTTAACAATTAGCGCTGCCGCGACACAATGTTTGCAATCGCCATATTCGTCATAGGCAATACAATCGCAGTCAATAATTAACTCCTGTGGATTAGTATCATCGATATCTACTGTATAAAACTCTATGCCGTTTTCGCTAGGCACAATTATGGAATATATGTCAAATTCATCAGCCTCCAAATCCTCATCAAAATCCATTGAGTTGGCTACACGCTGCCCTTTGTTAAGCTGATTTTTTGATTGTAAACGTAGGTAGCTATTGATTTTTTCGAGTAGATGCATTTTCAGATGATACTATTTCGGGTTACAGAGAAGTAAAATTAGTATTTTTTAAGTATAGGAAATGTATTGCAAGCCAGTAACGCAAAAACACCATACCGTCAATGAAACCTAATCTTTACAATCCTGTTAAATAATCAACAAAATCATAGGTATATTTGCAACACCATGGGAGCGTACAACTTAAAGGTTACTATTGATCAGGATTCGGGCTTTTGCTTTGGGGTGGTTTATGCCATTGATATGGCCGAAGAGATACTGGCCGAAGATGGTTACCTGTATTGCCTTGGCGATATTGTGCATAACGACGAGGAAGTTGAACGCCTGAAAGCGCAGGGCCTGCGCATTATTGAGCACGCCGAACTGAAAAACCTTCGTAACGAGAAAGTACTTATCCGGGCCCATGGTGAAGCGCCCGACACTTACCGCACTGCGTTAGAGAATAACATTACGCTGATAGATGCATCATGCCCGGTAGTGCTGAAGTTGCAAAACCGGATTAAAACATCGTACGATTCAAACGAGAAGATACTGATATTTGGCAAGCATGGCCATGCCGAGGTTGTGGGCCTGCAGGGACAAACCAATAATGAAGCCCTGGTTTTCCAGGATATTGCCGAACTGGATAGCATGGAGCTACCGCAAAACATTACGCTGTACAGCCAGACCACCAAAAGCATGGAAAAGTTTTACAATGTAAAGGATGAGTTGATAGCCCGCGGATATAACCTTAAAGCCAATGATACCATTTGCCGCCAGGTATCAAACCGGGATAAGGATTTGCCTAAATTTGCTACCCGTTTTGATAAAATTGTGTTTGTATCGGGCAAAAAATCATCGAACGGCAAGGTGCTGTATGAGGTTTGCCGCAAGCATAACCCCAATACCTATTTTATATCATCGACAGACGAATTGGAGCCATCCATGTTTTCGCCAAATGATACCGTGGGCATTGCCGGTGCTACATCAACCCCAATGTGGCTGATGCAGCAAGTAAAAGAAGCTATTGAAAGTATTTAACAGCATGCTTTTTGCTGTTGTATAACCCGCATGCAAAAAAGCCCCTCTAACATCGGTTTACTGGTTGCCCTGGTGGTAATAGGTTGCTGGGTAATTTCTATTATTTTATTAATGCAATGGCATTTTAGTTTTACCAATCCGCTGGTTTACCTCCTGGTTCTGGTACAAATGCACTTATATACCGGCTTGTTTATCACCGCGCATGATGCTATGCACGGAACCATATCGCCCAACCGTAGCGTCAACAATTTTGTTGGTTACCTGTGCACTTTTTTATACGCGTCATTCTGGTATCCGCAGTTATATACCAAACATCATTTACACCACAGCCATGTTCATACAGATCGCGACCCGGATTACCACAACGGCGGTTTCTGGAGCTGGTATGTAAGGTTTATCCGCAATTATCTTTCAATATGGCAAATTGTAATAATGGCGGCTTTATTCAACGTATTAAAAATCTGGGTGCCCCAGCAAAACCTGCTGTTGTTTTGGGTAGCGCCGTCGCTGCTTAGTACTTTGCAGCTGTTTTATTTTGGTACTTACCAGCCCCATAAAGGCGAGCATGATAATATATACTTTGCCCGAAGCCAAAAGAAAAACCACGTACTGGCATTTTTTAGTTGCTACTTTTTTGGATATCATTATGAGCACCACCATTCGCCGGGAACACCATGGTGGATGATGTGGCGAAGCCCGGAGAAGAATCAAGAGTCAAGAATCAAGAGTTAAGAGTTAAGACAACTGCACTTATATGTTGGCGTTACTCTGCCGGTTATGCGTCTATGTTTCACATGCCTTGGTTCTAAATCCCTTTTTTGCTTCGCCGCCAAACCGCAGCTGTCTTAACTCTTGACTCTTGATTCTCTTCTTGTTACCCTTTTGTAATTTATTTACCCCATACTCCGTTGCCGGGCCAAAAATTCTTAATTTCGCACACTGAAAATTATGGGCAAAAAAGGTGTTTTATTAGTCAACTTAGGTACACCAAACAGCGCGTCGACAGCCGATGTGCGTACCTACCTCAACGAGTTTTTGATGGATCCGCGGGTTATTGATATTAACCCTGTGCTGCGTACCCTACTGGTACGCGGGTTAATTGTTCCGTTCCGTGCACCAAAATCTGCCAAATTGTACCGGGCTATCTGGAGCGACACTACCGGTTCGCCGCTAATGCACTATAGCATTTTACAACAGGATGCTTTAAAACAGCGCCTGGGCGATGAGTATATTGTTGAACTGGCCATGCGCTACCAAAACCCGACTATCGAATCGGCATTGAACAGGTTGAAGGATGCGTTGGTTGATGATATACAGGTGATAGCCCTTTTTCCGCAATATGCATCGGCCAGTACAGGGTCTGTTTATGATAAGGTAATGGAGTTGCTGATGCAATGGCCTACCAAGCCAACAATATCGTTTGTGAACTCGTTTCATGATAACGAACTGATGATTGCCACCTTTGCCGAAAACGGCGCCAAATACGACCCCGAAAAATTTGATCATGTGCTTTTCAGTTTTCACGGCCTGCCGCAAAGGCAATTAATTAAAGCCGACCATACGCACAAACACTGCTTAAAGGTTGATAAATGCTGCGAAACCATTACCGATGCCAACAAATTTTGTTATTCGGCACAATCGTATAATACAGCTAAGCTGATTGCCGATAAATTGAACATTCCCAAAGAGAAGTATACGGTTTGCTTTCAGTCCCGCCTGGGTAACGACCCATGGGTACAACCCTACACCAGTGAAATTGTGGCCAACCTGGCCAAAGCCGGTAAAAAAAGTCTGCTGGTGTTTTGCCCGGCATTTGTGGCCGACTGCCTGGAAACCGTTTATGAAGTTACCACCGAGTACGGCGACGAATTTAAAGCCCTTGGCGGCGAACGCGTACAACTGGTAGAAAGCCTGAACGACTCGCCAACCTGGATTTCGGCGCTCGAAAAAATGGTGAGGGATAACCATATTTCGGCCTGAGGTTATTGATCATCATTGCCTGCCAAATTCCTGTACCCAGTAGCCGTTATAACTGTAAGCCCCCATTTCTACATAAAGGGTGTCCATCATGGCTTTGCAGTGGTCGTCGCTCTTTTTCCAGGCCTGCATTGCCTGGCCAATAGTAGTGTATCCTTTGGCAATATTTTCGCCAACATACTGGCCGGTGTATCCCGCGGCTATTGCTCTTTGTATGGGCGAGGTGCCGGTGGGGGAAATATGATCAAAGTAATTATTGTTATACATATCAAAGGCATGGGTCTGTGCCGCGTTTGTCAAAACGTTATTCCATATTAGTTTTTTTGCCGGGGGCATAAAGTCGGTTCCACATGTACAGCCGGTAGCACGTAATCTATTTACCGAATCGAGCATAGATAGCTCAACGCGGCCCGTTGTGATGGCATTTTCCTTTTTGCACGCCATTAGCATAATACATAACAGATAAAAAAATAAGAACCGCCTGGTTTTAATGTAGCCCTTGGCAAAGCTATGTTGCATAATTAACATCTCCCTTTTTGTGCTTATAACGACATAAAAGTATCACAAAATACTTTTACCTATCGTTTTTGTTGTAATAGTTAACATTTGTGCCCCTATTTTTAAACAAAAGCGATTACCCGCTTCTATAAATTTGGCACAACCAATTATTACGCGCTTTAGTATTTATTATCGGGACGGCTTATTTAAATATAAGCTCCTCCCCTAAACGTGCTTTATAAACCAAATAAACATACATCATTAAAACCAAAAATTATGAGAATCAAAAAACAAGTATTGCTGTTTCTGGCTGTTTCCGGTATGGCCCTGGGCTGTAAAAAAGACAATGCCAACTTGCCTGCTACTGCTGATGCACAGGTAAAAGCAAACTGGTCGTCAAGTGCAGCCTACGGGTCATGGTCAAACGGGGGGTATACCGTGTATAACGATGTTTGGGGCTCGGGCGCCGGCGGTCAAAATATCTGGGCAAACTCCTATAGCAATTGGGGCGTTTGGGCCAACCACCCTAATACCGGTGGAATAAAATCATACCCTAACTCAACAAAATATGTAGGTATAGCTTTAAGCAGCTTAAACTCATGCACAAGCAGCGCTAATTTCACTGTGCCATCAAGCGGTGCCTGGGAGGCCACGTACGATATATGGGATAGCGGTAACCAAAACGAAACCATGCTTTGGTTAAACTATACCGGGAGCCCCAATGGCAGCGGTAATGTTAAGCCCATATCGTATAATTACAATGCCAGCGGGGCGGCGGTGCCTGTATATACCAACGTTAGCGTAGGTGGCCACACCTGGAATATATTCAGAGGCAACAACGGATCAAACAACGTTTACTCGTTTTTACGCACAAGTAATACCAATTCTGCAACCGTGGATGTTAAGGCTATCCAAACATGGATAAAAAACCAGGGCTGGTTTGGCAACATCACAATGGGGAATGTGCAGTTTGGTTTCGAGATCACGTCATCTTACGGAACCAACGGCAACGGGTTAAACTTTACCTGTAACAGCTACTCGGTCTCTTATAATTGATAAGCGTTACAGGATATTTACCAACACAACCCAGCGTTTGATTTATCAAAGGCTGGGTTGTTGTATAACTGGGTTGCTACGCAGCGCTCAATATTCGAAAACACCTAAGACAAATCATCGCGCTACGATGGCTTTATCATTCCTAAAATCCATCAAACACAAACTTTTCCTTAACCAGTGGTTTGCGGGGCAGCATATCGGGGCGGGTGGCAGTTTGGTATACAAACGAGGCTACTATGATGGCGGCTTGTTTAAGATCGCCAATCAGGAGGTGGTCGTAATCGTCCAGGTTGCTGTGGTGGGTGCGGGTTTCGTAATCAATGGGGTCCTGCACAAACTGAAAACCGGGGATGCCCGCCCAATCGAAACTGAGGTGATCTGTTGAGCCGGTATTGCTCATGGTTACGGTTTTGGCGCCCAGGTCGGCAAATGGTTTAAACCATTCTGTAAATATGGGTTTTACCGCCTGATTATTTTGGGCGTATATGCCCCTTATTTTGCCGGTGCCGTTATCGAGGTTAAAATAGGCTGATACTTTTGCCTGTTCGGGCTTAAGAGCGAATGTTGCGCCATCTATAAAGTGGTTTTTCACATAACTGAAAGACCCCAACAGGCCCTGCTCCTCACCACTCCAAAGGGCTATGCGGATGGTGCGTTTAGGCTTAAGGCCCAGTGAATCTAACAGCCGTACGGCCTCCATCATTACAATACAGCCGGCGGCGTTATCGGTAGCACCGGTAGCTGCCTGCCATGAATCGAGGTGCCCGCCAAGCATTACCAGCTGCGGTTTCAGTTTGGCGTCGGTGCCGGGAATTTCGGCAACTACGTTGTAGCCTTTGGTATCGTCGGTTGAAAGGTTGCCACTGATATTTAAGGCCAATTCTACTTTGTGGCCGGATAGGATGAGCCTTTTTATTTTTTGCCCGTCTTCAGCCGACATGGTTACTTTGGGCACCGTTTCGGCCGCATTTGTTTGGTAGCCACCACGTGCCTGTACAACTACGGTGCCGTTATGGTTATTGCTGCCGGTGGTAATATAGGCCAGCACTCCTGTCGATTTAAGCAATTCATCAACTTTTGCAAAAATTTTGAAGTAGCCTTTATACATGTCGATCATCGATTTATCAATCATATAGGCATCTTTAAGGTTGGCAAGCGCCGAATCTGCCAATCGCGTTGCCGACGGCTCAAAGCGTTCGGCGCCCGTTGCAGCGCCCCCGGTTACCAGCACAAATTTGCCTTTAAAATCGGCTGCATGGCCGGCCAGGTACGTGGTATCCATAGCCTGCGCGGGCGTAACCAATATTACTTGCCCCTGTTGTAAGCCGTTGGTATTTGCGCTCCACGGGTTTGGATACGCCCTTACAGATTGCGCGTAAGGCGCACGCATTGATATGCTGAAATCCTGCACTTCCCATTGCTTGCCAAACTCGCCCCAGGGCTCCATTTTGGCATTGGCCAATCCCCATTTTTTCATGGTTTCAACGGCCCATGTAGCCGCCCGTTTGTAGCCCAGCGAATTGGTGAGCCTTGGCCCCGAAACATCAGTAAGGTAATGGGCAATTTGCGGAATTTGCGAACTGTTAAGCTCGGCATTCCTGATTTTGCGAAAAGCGGCAGTATCAACGGTTTCTTGCTGCGCATAGGCGGCGGTGCAGGCAAACAGGCCAATGGCCAATGGTATTTTAAAGCTTACGTATTTCATAATGTGGGTGTGATAGTTAAATGTAGAAATTTTTTTGATGATATGAATGCAGGCGTAAATTATGTACAGGGATTGTAAAAGTTAACAGGGTTGAGAATGTTTTTTGGACGGAACCGCATTACAAAATGAGATTTTGACGGATTTTATGGCCAAGCTTTCCGTTATTTGCTTTATCCACCACCAACAGGAGTATGATGACATTTGATTTTACAAATAAAAGGGTTTTAATCACGGGTGGCTCGCGCGGTATAGGGCGGGCATGCGCGCAGCTATTTGCGGCTTCGGGCGCGCAGGTTACTATCACCTACGTAAACAACCAACAGGCGGCCGACGAAACACTTGCCCTGCTGGCGGGAACCGGGCACAGCGCCTGGCAATTGGAAATACAGGATGCCACAGCGGTTGAAACCTTTATGAAGGCTTTTATAGCAAAGTATAACGGTATTGATGTATTGGTGAACAACGCGGGTGTTTTCCTGGAACATAAGATCATGGATGCCGACTATACCCACTGGCTGGCCATATGGAAACAAACCATTGATGTTAACCTTATGGGGGTAGCCAACTTATGTTATTTTGCAGGCCGGCAGATGGCGGAGCAGGGTGGTGGTAAAATAGTGAACATTTCCTCACGCGGAGCCTTCCGCGGAGAGCCTGATTGCCCTGCCTATGGTGCAAGTAAGGCAGGGTTAAACTCGCTGAGCCAATCATTGGCTATCGCATTGGCGCCAAAGGGAGTAAGCATACATGTTATAGCGCCGGGATTTACAGAAACTGATATGACTGCCGAAATTTTGAACAGCCCGGCCGGTGGGGCAATAAAAAACCAAAGCCCCTTTGGCCGTGTGGCCAGAGCAGAAGAGGTAGCCCGGCTGGCAGCCATTTGTGCATCTGAAGGGATGGAGTTTAGCAGCGGTAGTATTATTGATATTAACGGCGCATCGTACCTGCGGAGTTAAAAAAAATAACCCCGGCATGCAAAACAAGCCGGAGTTGAATTTTATTTTGAACAGCAGGTTATATTGCTGTGTCTCTGCGTAAAAAGCCGAGTATCAGGGCTATAATAGCGATAACCAACAGGATGTGGATTAAACTACCTACAGAGTAAACAAACGCTCCAATTGCCCATCCTATAATCAGGATAACAGCAATAATATACAGTAATGAATTCATGATAGTTTTTTTAATTGTTTATAAAAATTGTTTTTCAAATGATGTATTAAATCATTTACAATTTAGATACCAATTATATTTTCTACCTTAAAAGCACTTGAAACAACGCTTTCAGCTCCTGTTTTCTGTACGTAAAACAAGGTCAATAGCTTATTATTCTATACAATTCACGGTGTTAATTAATGCGCAATGGGCATTTATGCTGAAGGTTTATTTGTAATTTATTAGCCTATAGGCACTTAATATTCCAAAGAAATCATTTAGCATTCAACTCCAGCTTGGCAAAAAAATCATTAAACATCAGGTTGATATCCAATCGGGTATACACACGGATGTTACGGCCGCCTGCATTATAATCATAGCCGCCTTGTGCATTTATCTGCGGGCAGTTCTTCAGCACATATTCGCTGCTTGATGGATCGGCCTCAAACGATGACTGCAACGCTGTGAGTAACACCAGCGGGCTATCGCCTAAAACATATGTTTCGCCAATATTCAGGTGCCATTGCTGAATGTGAGCCATCAGGCTTTCTATCACATTAGCCAAATATTTACCGGCCTCGCCCTGCGGCTTGATTTTTAGCTGCAATTGCGAGTACGGCAGCAAGGCCTGGCGGTATGCATTGCGCGGCACCTGCCACAACTTCAATTGCGAATGGTTAAAAACCGCGCGGGTTGCAGCAATGTCAATATTTAAATTGTATTCGGGATTGGAGTAGCCCGGTGGCGGCAATGCAAGGTCGGCGTACTCGGGGCCGCCTATCCATACCAGGGTGAGTTTGCCGGTAATTGCAGGGTTTGTTAAAACCGCAGATGCAATTTCGGTAAGGCCGGCACCACAAACTACATATAGCGGTAATTGCGTATCGGTACGTAAAGCTTCTTTAATGATCATATCAACCGCGGCGCTTTTAACCGGTGTTGTATCGTTTAGCATCGCGGTGTTTGAGCCCGCTACTACAGGTACCCGTCCGTTCATTTTCAGGATGGTTAACAGTTCTGCCGCTTTTTTGGCGGCATTGTCGGCCTGGGTTTTTGACGGATCAAACCCATCTCCCACTTTTAGATGCGAGCCTATGATGCCCCTTACCTCGACAGATTGGGACAGCATCAAATGCGCAAGGGCAAATAAACCATCCGGATCGCCGCTAAAATCGTTATCAATGATAATCCGCATCCGCGGCGAAACCGGCTTATTACCGGCCGGCGATTGGGCAAAAGCAATCTGCTGGATAATAAAAACAAGCACCAGGCAAGCAAGGGTAACGCGTTTGATCATGGTTTTTAGCATGTTAATTGGTAACGGCAATATAATGCTTTTACCTTTCAAATAACCGGGCCTGCAATGAATTTACCACAACCTATTCGTCGTCGGTCTTGTTATCTGTAAAGATGCCAAGCTTTTCTATTTTGGCTTTGCAAAGCTCGCGTATGGCTACCTGGATGCCAAATTGATCGGCCAGGTTGTTTTTGATGATGGCTTCCATATACATATCGGCCGAGTCGATATTGTCAACCGCCGTAAAATACCGGCACATGCAGGCATAGTAATTTGCGGCTTCGGTAAGGTTAAATACCTTGCGGTCGGGATAGATATATCCCAGGTCTGGCTGGCCGTTAAATAGGGTAAGCACGCCTTCCGGCTCTTCGGTATCAATAAGCATATTGGCATAGCTCACTTTGGCAGGCAAATAATCAGGAAACATATTAAACATAGTTTCGGCTATTCTATAGCTTTCATCATGCTGTCCGGCAGCTTGAAGCGCCGAATGCCATAACATATACCATGGCGCCGAACCGGTATATTTAGCAATCGCTTTGCGTACGCCGGTTATTACCAGGTCATATTCATGATCAACCGATGCCAGGTTTAGCAGGCGGAAATATTCATTTTCTTCCGCCGCACTGTCAAATTTCATGTAGGCTGTTTCTTTGGGATCGTCGCTCAGGCGATATTTTAAGCCAATAAAAGGTTGGTTAAGCGCTTTCCTGGCGCTGTCTGTTCGCAAGCGCTCGTCATATACGGCACTTATTTTTTCATAGCCATCAAGTAACAACTCATTTATGCCTGCCTGTATTTCGTCAAAACCATCATCATCTTCGTCGTCATCATCATCTTCGTCATCATCCCAATCCTCCTCGTCAAAATCGTCCCAGTCATCGCCATCGCCCAAAAATGTGTAATTACCCCGGCCTGCGGTGCGGTCAAGTGTATTAATGATGGTTTGAACCTTATGGTCGGAGTCAGAAGGGCCGGGCACATAACAGGGGATGCCATCCACGCCAAACTTTATTTCTATCAGTTCAACCTCTTCGCTGTCTTCTTCTAAAATATATTGGGCAATTTCAAAGTCCTTATGGGGTTTAAAGCCATAATCTTCGGCATAAGCTATGGCGCCATAAATGATATTGTGCGCTAAAACATAATCGCACGCTACTATCCCATCGGCCAACTTACCTTTCCACTCATCATATTTTTCGGGGCTTAGGTTAAATTCATATAACACATCCTTAGGGCCAAGGCAATACATATCAACCAAAAACATACCGATTGTTAAATTGCCATTTTTGTGCTTCCTGGCAACAAGGATATTACACATCCCGGCGGTTTCCCAATCTTTATTTATAACACATTCGGCAATGGGCAATAAGCGCGCCTGTGTTTTTATATATTTTTCGGCACTTAACTGAACCGGCTTTAATGGAACTACTTTCCCTTTTTTATTTTTTGACATATGATGGCAGATGTGTGCTAACGCAAAGTTAACTGTTGCCCGCCTTTTAATCAATTTAATAGCGTATTTCCCTGAAATGATATTATGTGACGGCGGCAATTCAGGATCGCTTTTAAAAGCTGATCATAAAGAAAGGTAGCTCCTAAGGAGCAAAAAGGGTTGAACTATTCATTTTCTACAATCGAGTAGCCTCTACGAGGCAGCTTAAAAGTGTATTATATTGTAAAGGTTAACCGTTTGTAGCTGAAAAAAACTTAAAAGCGATTGGGCGTCAATTCCGTATAAATACGATATGTCTGGCAGCTAAATCACGTAAAACCCACTATCATAATTAACCCCGGCCGGCCTACCTTGCACTATAATTAAACACCCCGTATGTCTGTAGCGCAATTAAAAAAACTGGATACTAATGTAGCCGCCGCGGCAACTATTGATAGCCAGTCACTTAAATTGTTTTTCCAATATTTTAAAGCCCTGGTGAACGACCTGGAAATAAGTACACAACGTGAAGATATTATCAACCTTATCCCCAACATCCGGAGCGTTGCCGCTACCTCGCCGTTTGTAAATAAGGCACAGCAATGGCGCAGGGGGTACCAGGGCGATTTCGAGGCCATTGGGCATCTCATCTCTGGTGAAAATAAAGCTGTTCCCGGCACCACAGGACACCTGCTGGAAGATTTCTTTTTAACATCCGATATCCGAAAACAGCATATCCACAAAGTGCAATACCAATCGGCATTGATAAAAAAAGTTGTAGCAGGCAATCCGTTGGCAAGTATGCTGTCTATTGGTTGCGGCACATCTGAAGATATCCGCCTAAACATCGGCCTGATAAAAGGCACACAAATTGATATTACTATTGTTGATGCAGATAAGGACGCGCTGGCCTGTTCAATGCAAAACCTCGAAGCAATTAAGTATAATGTAAGTGCCATTCATGGCAACATATATAAAATTGCCCGCACGCTCAAGCAACAATTTGACCTTATTATTATTGGTGGTATATTTGATTACTTGAGCGATAAAGCAATAACCAGGATTTTATCTTCCTTAAAACATAACCTGGCTGTAGACGGGAAGATATTTTTCACCAATATTAAGCACCACAACCCCTACCGCATTTACATGGAATACCTATCAGACTGGATCCTGATTGAACGCACCGAACACGATATTTACCGCCTGCTGGCTGATAGCGGCCTGGAAAACTATGCAGTGAAACTCCTGGTTGATGAAACCGGGTTGACATATTTGGTTGAGGTTACTAACAAAACTCCTTAATGCAAACTATCAATTGTCTTTTTTATATTTATCCCGATAAACCAATACCAAATAACCATGTCATTCCAGGGATATTTAAAAACCATCAAAACCCAAACAGGTAAAGGGCCCGCGGATTTCAGGGCGATAGCCGAAGAAAAAGGTTTCACACAAAACGGTGAATTAAAAGCCAAAGCAGGCGATATTGTAGCCTGGCTGAAGGCAGACTTCGATTTAGGCCACGGCCATGCCATGGCTATTTATGCATTACTAAAAGGTATCAAGAACGAGGATAGCGAATAGAAAACGAGAGAGCTATATATTCAAATAGCTCCTCTTTTTAGCAATGCTGCTTTTAGCTTTCGGCTTGATTACATCTTTTGCCTCATATCAAAGTGTTCAACGGTTTTACCCGTAGGCCACTCGTTAAAGGCTGAGTAAAGCACATATTTATTATCCCGATCAATACCGGGAATGGTTCTGCTAATCACTTTCCTGATCACTTCATTTTCTTTTTTAATGGCGGAGGTATCACTCAGCTTTACGTTGGTTAAATAGTATATCATCGGGAACGTTCCTTCCTTATCTTCCTGGGTAAAAATGCGTATAATTTCCAGGTGGGTTGGCGCACCTTTGATAGGCAATGGTACGCGGTACTTAGCTGATACCTGGTTTAAAACGGTGCTGTAAAATTCTCCGGCCTCGGTTTCGCTATCATATTTCCAGATACTGCTTGGCCTCGAGCAATTAATAGCCGATGCCCCATCATTAAGGGCGTTTACCAGGAATCCTTTGGTGTAAGCGGCCTTGGCATCCGCTAAAAGCGCTGTCATATTTTTCCCGTTTTTGGCATAAGCATTTGTTTCCAGCTGGCTAAGTTTCCATCCATAGTCATACTTGCAATAAAGTGCAGTTATCATATACTGGTTGGCAATATGCTTGGGCACAAAAAATGCTATATACATTTCTTTAACACCTCCCGGACAATACACCGTGTATTTGCCGCCCGTTAAAGCCGGTTTAATGGTATCGCCATGGATGTAGCGATTAACCACATAATACTCGTCAAGCAGCTTGTAGTCATCTTCCTTAAAACGGTTACTTACCAGTTCAACGGCACGTTTCCTGTTCATTGTTTCAATAAAATCCTGCGACATAATATACTCCAATTGGGGTTCGTCGTTGGTTTTGAGGGCAGCAAACAGTTTATCGTTTAAATCATGAAAACGGCTTTGATCGCTTGAACTTATTTTTTCATTTTTATAAATGCCTGGGCCGCTGGGCGCGCTGCAGCTTTGTAATGCTGATACGAACAATAAAAAGAAGGAAATCTTTGTAAGGTGTTTAATATTATACATTTTAATTGTAAAAGGTTTCTGTTACGATAATACTGATTTTTAAACTCCCAACCAATAGTTTGCTGTAGCATTTTTGTTATTATCAACGTAATAAGCTTAATAAACCTGAGTATCAATGAAGAAGATATTATTTGCGGGTACCATCGCCCTCTTTTTAATCAGCTGCAAAAAAAATAACAGCGATGGCATAAGCCTTAAGGGCAGTTGGGAATATCGTGGGACAACCTGTTATTGCGCTCCGCCCGCCGATAGCAGCGCTTATAAACCGGGCAACGGTACTGTTTACAATTTTTCGGCCACTGATTACAAGTACTACCTGAAGCATGTGTTGAAAAAAAGTGGCACGTATAAGCTATTTAAAGAAAACGTAAACGGTACCGAGCGCAACCGCATCGTTTTTGATAATGATTACAACAGTGAGGCAAAATACATAGGATTTGACGGTAACAAGTTTAGCCTGGGCGGCGCTATAGGCAGTATGGCCGATGCACCGGTTGATTATTATGAAAAACAATAAAAAACAGCGGTTTACTCGTTATTTTACTGTTAAGTCAACAGTACCAAGTTGTAAGTCTAAAGTTGTTTTTTTTCACTTTTGGCTTACAACTTAAGACTTTGGGCTAAAGACTGTCCGTCAATTTATTGTTGACACGACACTACAGGTATATGGTACCTTCCATCACAATAACCGACGAGCCACTTACCCAAATGCCATCTTCCGAAACGTTCACGTGGATTGACGATGGATGCTTAACGACTGTACCTTGCAATATCCGGTAATCATGCCCCGCCTTAATATGCCCTAATTTTTCAAGATAACCGGCCAGGGGGCCTGCTGCTGTGCCCGTTGCAGGGTCTTCGTCAATCCCCATGCCTGGATTGAAAAACCTTGTTTCGGCAATGTAGCCATCATTCTGGCCGTTTGTGGTAAATAGAAAAAAGCCCTCAAACTCGTATTTTGCAGAAAGTTGTTTTAAAAGTGTCTTATCGGGTACGGCACGTTGTAATGCCTCCAGATTTTTTACCGGCACCATCAGGTGCGCAACCTCTGTTTCAACCACGTTAATTTCCCAGCCATTTAAATTTAGGTCAGGCAAATCCAATCCAATCGCTTTGGCAACCTCTTCGGCAGGAACATGTTTAAGTACTTTGGCTGGTTGCTGTTTCATGGCCACGTACGGAAGCCCGGCATCTTCAGTTACCCGCAAAGGGATCCGTGTATCCTTAATCATCACAAATGGGGGGCCGTCCTGGTGTTTAAAAATGTCCCAGCCTTTTATTAAAGCCAGGCATACGGCGCCTAACAGGTTATGGCCTGCGCCGGTTACCTCAAATTCGGCCGGGGTAAAAGAGCGTACTTTTAGCGCGTTTTCGGTTGTTGAATAGTTTACGAATGAAGTTTCGGAATAGCCAAACTCCCTGGAAATTTCATGATACTGGCTTAGCTCCAGTTCGTCTTCGCTGTAAACTACCGAGAGTTGATTGCCTTTATATTTCTGATCTGTAAATACATCCAGCACGTAATAATCAAGTTTTTTCATTTTTATTTAATTAACATGATGCCAAAAGTAAGGCCCGATAGTTTATTTTTGTTATGGGTTAACTTAAGGTTACTAGTTACCTAAAGTTAACTATTATGAACTATGGCCACCATCAATATCAACGGAAACATACAGGAAGCAAGCTGCGACCAGGAATTGGCAGCCATTAAAGATAGCCTGGAAATATTGGGCGGAAAATGGAAATTACGTATTATGCGGCACCTGAATAACCGTGTTGCCGAGAAAAACACATTTAAAAAACTCCAGCGCGAAATTGAAGGAATTTCGGCCAAGATGCTGTCTAAAGAATTGCAGGACCTGGAAATGAACCTGCTTGTTTCCAGGACAGTGATGAATACCAGACCTGTCACGGTAAATTATTCTATCACCGATTATGGGCTGAGTGTTTTGCCCGTTACAGAAACATTGGTGCAGTGGGGATTAAACCACAGGCAAAAGATCAAAGCGTGATATTAAAAACGAATTCTACATTATTTCTTTAACAGATAGCTGTAAATTGTCTCAAAATATCACAAAACATACAATTTAATATATTATAATAAGTAAAGACATAGGTTTTCCTGCATGGATTCGAACCACGATCAACTGAACCAAAATCAGTTGTGCTGCCAATTGCACCACAGGAAAATAAACAGAGGCTGGTACAGGATTCGAACCTGCGAACATTCCTTTTGCAGAGGACTCCCTTAAACCACTCGGGCAACCGGCCAACGCATTATTTAAATTATCTTTATTCGCTCATCGCATCGCTGTTAGTTTTAACGATATTTATATAAATCACTCTTTTACAGTGGAAATAAAAGGACTTGAACCTTTAACCGACACCGTATAAGGGTGCTGCTCTGACCATTGAGCTATATTTCCATAGTAGGGTAACCCGGGCTCGAACCGGGAGCCTCTCCGTTCCAAACGGAGTAATCTGACCATTGATATACTACCCTGTAAAACAAAAAATCCCCTTAGTTTATCTAAGAGGATTGCATTAGTTTATATCGTTTTTATGAATACGTAGCTATCTCCTCTGATAAATCAGCTGGGGGTATTGGCTCTGTATACATATTGTATTTTTCATGATGCAATGATACATAAATATTTTATTAAACAAGAAAAATATTTTTAATTATTTTATTTCAATGTGTCCTTCCAATATTTCAAGTAACCGCTCCATTGAATAACGGCCGTCTTTTTTAAAAGCGATAGTTGCAATAGAGTACAGCCATAACTCTGCGGCAAAAGGCACATACCTCGCAATTGCCAACTGACCGCCAGGGAGCGGCTTCATTAACCAATTAATAGACGATATTGTAATAAAAGCAAAAAAAGATAGTAAAAGTAGTAGCACCAAGGTCACCATAGTCATCTTTATCTTTATTCTACTGCCGGTAGCTTCTGTAGTTATGACTCCCTTTACTTTCGATGTAAATGAGTTTCGACGACCCTTAATCTGGGGCACTATTTCAAACTCATTGATTTTTAGTTTCCATCTTAAAAGAGGTGGCAGTGGCAAAAATGGACCCTCCTTCAGTATAAGGCTGTCATTTATTCTGCGCTTTACTTCTTCAGGGCTTAATGGGCTTATAATATAGAACTGATCGTATGGAACAAACTTCATGATAAACGACTTGAATTAATAATGTGTAGTTAGGGCTTATTTCAACCTTTTTCAAAAAAAAATAAAAATAATTTTTACTGCGCAAATAGGCTGCGCAGCACCTCCTAACCTTTGTATCATCAAAACAAATAAAAGGAGGTAACAATGAAATTTAACCTGTTAAGCAAAGTAAAAAATCAGTTCACTAATCACGAGGGTGCAAAAGCGTTTGCGCTATCGCCCGAGATGGAACTGTATACCCTGGTTGTAACCTGGAGCCTGAGCGATTCCTTTTACGAAAAAAACGATGACCGTATGGAGCGCCTGAGCAACATTATCCATAAGTGCAAGCCCGGATTTGTGGGCAGGCTGGCAGTATATGCCCGTACCAAAATGTACATGCGTTCGGTGCCATTGGTTTTGGCTACTGAATTGGCTAAGCTGCACTCGGGCGACGATTTGGTTGCCCGGGTTACAGCCGGGGTTGTTAACCGCGCCGATGAAATAACCGAATTGCTGGCCTGTTACGAAATGCTGAACCAGCGCACCGGCCCAAAAAAGCTGAACCGCTTATCAAAGCAAATGCAAAAAGGCCTGCAAGCGGCTTTTAATAACTTTGATGAGTACCAGTTTGCCAAGTACAACCGCGATACCGCAATAAAAATGCGTGATGCGTTGTTCCTGGTGCACCCAAAGGCAAAGGATGATGCACAGCAACTGGTGTTTAACAAGATAGTAAGCGGCACATTGCAAACTCCATACACCTGGGAAACTGAGCTATCGGCATTAGGCCGGCTTAATTACGATAGCCAGGAGGCCAAAGCAATGGCTTTCCGTAACAAATGGGAGGAGTTGATAGATAGCGGCAAGTTGGGTTATATGGCCCTGCTGCGTAACCTGCGCAACATACAGGAAGCCGGTGTAAGTTATGCCCATATCCAAAAGGTATGCGCAACGCTTGCCGATGCCGATAAAGTGGCAAAGGCCAAACAGTTTCCGTTCCGTTACCTGGCTGCATACCGCGAACTGTTGAGTGCAGGAAGTGTAACCCCTGTACAAGGTTTGGGTCAAAAGCTTAAAACGTTGTTAACAGGCAACAAAGGCTATACCGGCGAGTTACTGGATGCGTTGGAAAAAGCGGTACAGGCAAGCGCCGTAAACATCAAAGGCTTTGAGCACGATACCAGGGTATTGCTGGCCTGCGATGTATCCGGCTCGATGCAAACAGCGGTATCGGCAAAATCAAAAGTCTTGCTGTATGATGTTGGCCTGATGCTGGCCATGTTGCTGCAATCGCGCTGTAAAAATGTAGAGGTGGGTATGTTTGGTGATACATGGAAAACCATTATGGTGCCACGCCACAACATATTGAACAATGTGCAGGAGTTTTACAAACGCGAAGGCGAAGTTGGTTACTCAACAAACGGTTACCTGGTAATTAAAGATTTGCTTGACCGCAACGTGCAAATGGATAAAGTGATGTTATTTACCGATTGCCAGCTTTATAACAGCATGCCAGCTAAGGGCGATAACATTAACGCCTTATGGTCGCGTTATAAAGCAGCAGTTGCGCCAAAGGCAAAACTATACCTGTTTGATTTAAAAGGTTACAGCAAGGTACCGTTGCAGGTAATGCAAAACGATGTTTACCTGGTAGCCGGCTGGAGCGATAAAGTGTTTGAAGTACTGGAAGCCCTTGAAAAAGGAAACTCAGCTTTAAGCGAAGTCAATAAGGTGGAAATCTGAGCCAGTAGGTTATACGTAAGACGTTGTACGTTTTAAGTTTTAAAAGAACGTATCACTTTCAACGTGGAACGTATAACCTTTTAAAGAAATTAAGAATGCCGTAGATCAGGATTACTTCGCTCAATAAGGGGAGGGCATTGCAGCGCAAGCTGTGATGAGGGTTCGAGTCCCTAACGCGAGTCCCCGTTTCCTGGTCGTTTGTTGCTTCTTATGTTATTAAAAATAAAAAGAAGGTGTCGTTAAATAAGTGTTACTTCGATTCAAGCCTGGAACGCCGGTTCAAATCCGGCCCCTGCAAAGGGTAGTTGAGTTGGGAAAACACAGGGTAAGCATGCACTTATTGCCAGTTACCCTTCTTTTAAGGAAATTAGAATAAAGTCCATCAGGATGATCGGGATTACAAAGGTGTCGTAAATAAGTAATACTTCGATTTGGGACGTCAGGGTCGCTGGTTCAAGTCCAGCCTGCGGGTAACCGCAGTAGCTCAGTTTGGTTAGAGCATGATGCAGAAATACTTATTGTCTGTTGCCCTTTTTTAGCCCCCCGGCCTCCTAAAGGGGGAGTGTAAAATTACGTTCCCCCTTTAGGGGGTTAGGGGGCTAATTGCTTATTGTATAAAAACTGTAAAGAAGATGCCGTAAACCTGCGTTACTTCGCCTGTCACGCTTATACCAATCGCAGGTTGATTTTGCTCTTCTTTATAGTTTTTTTATTTCGTCATCCCGCCCCGCCTGTTGCTTTGCAAGGTATATGTTGATATATTTAACATACCAAACCAGCCAGCCATGCCAAAAGAAGAAGTAGCCGACCTGCTCAGGTTTCTGTATGAGTTTTCGCCCCAGGTGCGTGAAAAAGCAATCTGGCTGCGCGAATTTGTGTGGGATTTATACCCGCAGGCTAATGAGCTTATTTATGACAACTACAATGCATTGGCCTTCGGCTGGTCGCCTACAGAAAAGTTGGGGCAAACCTTTTGTTCGGTTGCAGCCTACCGCAGTGGCAATCAAAACGTACATTTCGGATTTTACTGGGGATCAGAAATTACCGATCCAAAACAGCTTTTATTGGGTAACGGCAGCCAATACCGTTATATACTTGTTAACAAGCTTGATGAATTTCCCAAAGATTACATGACCGATTTAGTTGAGCAGGCCTGGGAAAATTCATTAGCCAAAATCAAAAATCCTAAAGATATCGTTCAGGGCAAAACCATCACCAAAATGATATCGCCCAAAAAGCGCGAAATGAAGGCAAAAAAGTAACGCTTGCCGACCTACCGTGTACCCATATCTTTTAATAAAAGAAAATTGTCATTTCGAACGAACAGGGGCTGGACTTGTGTGATGGCGTGAGGAGAAATCTTCGACGCCCTACATCACGACAAACTCCTCAAAACGCATGAAGTTAAAGATTTCTCCTCGTACCTCGTTCGAAATGACAACTGGTTTTAGTAATTGATGAGATCCAAAAGATGTGGGTATGCAATAGCCCGACCAGTATCCTTTAAACTTCCCGATTGCCGATTAGCCTTAAGCTTTACGCCTTCTGCTTTTAGCTTTTTCAACCATTCCCAACCCGGTCTTTCTCGTCACCGGCGCTGCCGTCCGACCGGCTGGCCACTTTGTATGACTTGCCAAAGCGATATGTAAACGCCAACGTGAATACACGGGTATCACGCGTCAGCTTAAAATACTCGGTGGCATTGGGAAATTGCGTAAGCCCTTCCATCGCATTGGTATAAAAAATATCACGCGCGCTGAATTTTAGGGTAGCCCGCTTTTTAAGTATCGGCCTTGATATGCCTAAAGATAGCTGCCCCGTTGGGTATAATTGCTCCTGTATATCGTTGCGGGCCCTGGTGGTGTAAAAACCGGATAACTCGGCAGTGTAAATTTTAGCAATGGTGAACTGGTTATTGGTATTTATATTCAATTGATCTGCCTGGCTGGTGTAGGTATTGCCGTTAAAGCCCTTCAGCTGTTTGTGGTTGTAAAGCGCCTGAAAGGTAAGGCTCCACCAGTTAACCGGCGATACCGATAGCGTTGATGACAGGCCATAATTATGGGTGCTGCCCACATTCCCCTGCGAATACAACAGAATCCCCTTGGCGGCATCGTTCAAAAACAGCTGCGAAAAATAGTTTTTAATATTGCTGTACAACAGCGTAGTGGTAAGCAAGCCTTTGTATTGGTGGCTTAGCTCCAAATTCCAGCTGTATTGGGGCAGCAGGTAGGGGTTGCCGGTTTGGTATGTGTATTTATTAATGATGAAGTAAAAAGGGTTCAGGTTTTGAAATATAGGGCGGTCAATGCGGCGGCCGGCGGTTAATGTAAAACTATGTGACGAATCGGCCTGGTAGCTGATAAAACCACTGGGGAAAAAGCCGCCATAATTTCTTTTAAAAGCTGAATCCTGTTGCAGCTCATTGCCTAACTGGTGGGCTTTATAGCTGGTGTACTCGTACCGCAAGCCGGCCTGCGCGGTTATCCTGGTATACTTTTTCTCGAAAGTGCCATACACCGCGTTGATGTTTTCCTTGTATAAAAACTGGTTACTTTTACTGTAATCTTCGGTCCATTGCCCACTATTCAGGTTTTCATATAAAGCGGCGTTATCGGTGCTGCTATAAGATGATTTATAGCCCGATTGAAAAGTGCCATGCTGATCTGTTTTGATGCTGTAATCAACCTTGCCTGATAAAATGCTGATGGTTGTAGGAATATCACTCCTTGATAGTTCCTGGTAACCGCCCGGTGCAAGCAACGAGTTGTTAAAATTTTGCTCGCTTTGGATATTGTAATGCAGATAATCAAAATCGGCCCCAAGCGTTTGCGACGGGGAGAGCGTATTCCGTATGTTTAAGTTCACCGAACCATTTTTAAACCGGTTTTTGTTGTGGTTGGTGGTTGATATGGCCGAATCAACTACATCGCTGGTATTTAACCAGGTTGCTACAGCGCGGTTGTTGCCATTGCGGTTAACCAGCGTGCCGCCTAATACTACGCCGATGGTAGTTTTATCGGTAACAGAATAATCTAACCCGGTTTTGATGGTGTTGTTGAACGATGTGCCCGAAAAATAAGAAGGCTGATCGAGCTTGGCTGTTATGTTGTTGCCGGCATCATAATACTTTCTTAGGGCATATATATTGGTGAGGTATTGCACCAGGTTCATGCTGTAATTAAAAAAGGTATTGATTTTGCCTGTGCGGAAATTAAGTACCAGGCTGTTATTGTTTTTAGGATAAACACCCTGCCCTACCGATGTGGTAAACGTACCGTTAAATCCCTTTTGCTTATTCTTTTTAGTTTTTATGTTGATGATACCCGCATTGCCGCTGGCGTCATATTTAGCCGTTGGGTTGGTAATCAGTTCTATCTGCGAAACCTGGCTCGAGCTCATGCTGCTCAATAAATTATTTAAATCGGCACCCGACAGATAGGTTTGTTTGTCGTCTATCATCACCATAACACCAGCCTTGCCCTGAAGGGAAATTCCCCCATTCCTGTCAACACTAACGCCCGGCGATTTCTCCAGCACTTCCAGCACTGTCGAGCCCGTATTGGTAACCGAGGCATCAACATTTAATATGGTTTTACCATCTTTTTGCTGTACCAGGGGCGCATGGGCCACAATGTTTACCTCCTGCAAGGCCGTATTTAAGGGTTGTAGCTTAATGGTATCTGTATAATTATGGCCCGGAAACTTATAGGTACGGCTGGCTTGTGGTTTGTAGCCTGTATAAGTGGCCAAGAAGAGATAAGAGCCTGGAGGGATAACATCAAACCTGGCCGCTCCCCGCGCATCTGCAATGGCCGATTTTACGGGCTTATTATCCTTTATTAATTTTACTGTAGCGCCTTCGGCGGGTTGCCCTGCTTCGGTTAATATAACAAGGGTAAAATCAGGCTTCCGGGATCCGGCAGACTGTGCGAAGGCGATCGATGATAAACAAAGCAGGACAAGCAGGCACCGGGTTTTAATGATCATATCAGCTAATGTAATCAGAATTCAGCAGTAAGACGCCCGTGAATCCAAAGTGTTACAACTGGTTACGATGCACGTGGTAATTGTACCATTTTGCGGTATTCTTTAGGGCTATTGCCTCTTTGCTTTCTGAAAAATTTGTTAAAATGGCTTTCATCGGTAAAGCCAAACTCGTTGGCAATTTCATTCAGCCGCTTATCGCTAAACTGCAAGCGGTGCTCAATCAGTTTGGTTTTATAATTGATAATGTATTGCTGCAAAGTTTCGCTGGCGTGCTTTTTAAAGTACCGGCCCATATAAGCTTCGGAGATGCTGAAGGTATTGCTGATTACATCGGCCTTTAGCTTTTCGGGGTAATAGATATTACTCTGCACGTATTGTAAAATATCCATCGCCTTTTCCTCCGTCCCCATGTTTAACTGCTCTGGCAGGTAGCGGGCAATGTTTCGGGCTACTACGATGATCAGCGTATTTACCAGTTGCTGAATAAGCTCCTTGTTATAAATATCCTTATTTTCATATTCGCGGACGATGGCTTCCACTATTGGCCCAACCAGGCGTTTATCAGGCTGGTTTTTAAGAATGCAGCCCGGCTGGTGGTTGGCGTTGTGCAATATGTATTCCAGCCGCTGGATATTTTCGTGTAGCAAGCCGCTATTTTTGAGGTAGATATCGTTAAATCGTAAAAAGAAAAACTCGGTAGTACTGTCAATATGCAGCGAATGGCAGTCCTCGGGCGTTATCAAAAACATATGCCCGGCCCGGTAATCAAAATGGTTTTTGTTGATGCATTGCCTGCCCGTGCCCGATATCACATAAATTAATTCAAAAAAACTATGCTGGTGCCCAAACTTTGGGCATTTATCTAATGTTAGATAAGCAATTGAAAACGGTTCGTACAGATTTTCCTTTACCATAAGGCAAAAATACCAAATTATAGAAAACATATACCAATTTAATTATTTTTATTGGTACATATTTGCCTTATTAAAAACAGCATAAAAAATGAAAGCAATAATTTTAAAAGAATTTGGCGGTATAGAAAATTTTGAAGCCGTTAATATACCCGTGCCAACCATCAATGCCGGTGAAGTACTGATAAAGCTAAAATCCATCAGCATAAACCCGGTTGATTTTAAAACCCGCCAGGGCAAAGGCGCTGCCGGCCGCACCAAAATGGAGTTGCCCGTAATTTTAGGCTGGGATATATCGGGCATAATAACCGAAGCTGGCAGCGATGTTACCGGTTTTAAACCTGGCGACGAGGTGTTTTCGATGATCAACTTCCCCGCGTTAGGTAAAGCCTATGCAGAGTATGTTGTTGCCAAACCATCTGAGTTGGCTATAAAACCCGCAAACATCAGTCATAACGAAGCCGCCGCCGCAACCCTTGCCGCGCTTACCGCCTGGCAGGTGTTAACCACCAAAGTAAATATCAAAAAGGGCGACAGGGTGCTGGTTCACGCGGCATCGGGCGGCGTAGGCCACTACGTGGTACAAATGGCCAAACATTTAGGGGCTTATGTTATTGGCACATCGTCCGCAGCCAATAAGGATTTTGTTTTATCATTAGGCGCCGATGAGCATATAGATTATAAAGCGCAAAAAATTGAAGATGCAGTAAGCGACATTGATTTTATTTTCGATCCGATAGGCGGCGCCAATACGGAGCAATCCCTTCACATTGTAAAAAAAGGCGGCACCGTAATTTGCATTGTACACACCTTTAACGATGAATTGCTGAAAAAAGCGCAGGAATTAGGTGTACATGGTCACAATGTACTGGTTTACCCAAGTGGAGAAGATATGAAAATCATTGCTGATCTTTTAGCAAAAGGCGCCATCAAATCCCATGTTTCCAAAACTTTCCAACTTGAACAGGTGGGTGAAGCACATACCTTGCTGGAAAGCGGAAGGGCCGTTGGGAAAGTTGTGATAGCGTTGTGATGTAAAAACCTCCTCTTTCAAACTTACGAAGTTTTAAAAACTTCGTAAGTTTCCCGGTTGTTATTATCCATTTAACACCAATTATTCCCCCACTTAACCACAGCCTCCCCAAATCCGGCACCTCTCCATCGCCCGGCAAATTATCCCCGGTATCAAACAAGCCAGTTACCCGGAATGGGCGGTTATAGTTACCATTATTGCCGGTTTTTACCTGGCGACGCCGAAAAATATATAGAACTGGCTGGCAGGCGTCATTGTATATCAAAAAAACATATACCTTAGTTCCGTAATTTAAACCTAAGCTATGCAAAATACACAGGCATTTTCGTAACAATTACGCGGCCTGCCTGTCAATATATAAATACATTTTACAATGGCTATTAATCTTCAAAAAGGACAAAAAATAGATATCGGACTGTCGAAAATGACAGTAGGTTTGGGCTGGAATCCAAACGAAGGCACAGGTTATGATTTCGACCTGGATGTATCAGCTATAATGATAGATGCCAACCGCTTTGTACCCGAAGACGAGTTCTTCGTTTTTTATAATAATGTTGATTCTCCCGACGGTGCCGTTCATCATACCGGCGACGATCCTTCCGGCGGTAACAGCGATGGCGGCGATGATGAATCCATCAACGTTGATTTAACTAAAGTTGATGGTAAGATACAGGAGATACTGTTTGTAGTAACCATCCACGAAGCACAGCCCCGCAGGCAAAATTTTGGCCAGGTGCGCGATTCATATATCCGTATTATAGACGAGCAAACAGGCAGCGAAGTTTGCAAATATGAGCTGGGCGAGGATTTCTCTATCGAAACAGCTATTGAGTTTGGCCGCTTATACCGCCGCAACGGCGCCTGGAAGTTTGAGGCATCCGGCGTGGGTTATAAAGAAGACCTGGCCTTCTTTTTGAGTAAATATTTTAAAGGGCAGATCATTAAATAAACAAAGCTATGGCAATAAATTTGGTAAAAGGTCAAACAATTGATCTTCGTAAAAATGATAAAGGCGAAAGCTTCGATTTGTCTTCGGTAACCATCGGCCTGGGTTGGGATGTAAGGCAAAGCCATGGTGGCGGCGGTTTTTTAGGCAAACTATTTGGCGGCAGCAGCGAAGAGGTGGAATACGACCTGGATGCCATCGCTTTTGTGCTGGATAAAAACGGCCAGGTGGCCAACAGGGGCCGCACCTTTCAAAAACCCAATGGCAATAAAGTAAATTTATACGAAGGCGACGTGGTGTACTTTAACTCCATGCGCCATCCATCAAACCATATTTGGCTCACCGGCGATAACCGCACAGGCGCGGGCGACGGCGACGATGAGCAAATCATCGTAAAACTGGATTCGCTGGACCCCAAATACGACCGAATTTTGTTTATCGTAACTATATACCAGGGGCAGCGGAAAAACCAGCATTTTGGCATGGTCGAGAATGCCTTTATCCGCGCGGTTGACAACAGTGGCAAAGAGATAGCCCGTTTCAGCCTATCAGGCGATGCAACTTACAACGGCATGTGTTCCATGAAATTTGCCGAAGTTTACCGCAAAGACGGCACCTGGAAATTCCGCGCCATTGGCGAACCATATGCTACGGATAATTTTTTAGAGTTACTTAAACAGTATTGAATTGAGTTGTATGTTGTAAGTTATACGTTGTACGTACCTATTTGGTAAAAAAGTATAGCTTACAACATATCACATACAGCTTATATTTAGAACTGCTAACAACATTAAAATTTGGTTGTAAGTCAATATTTGCCAATTTTGGTCAAAACGTATAACTTACAACGTATCACGTACAACCTACACTGCCTGCAATGTACCAACACTACTCCTTCGACCTCTGGCTTACGCTGATCAAATCAAACCCGTATTTTAAAATTGAGCGTACCAAAATCTTCCACCGGGATTTTAACCCCGCGGGCAAAAGTATTGACGAGGTGGCCAGGGCTTTCAGGCAGGTGGATTTGATGTGCAACGCCGTGAACGAGAGTACCGGCAAAAACATTGATGCGGACGAGATGTACCTGATGGTGATCAGCCTGATTAATGATAACCAGCTTAATTTATCGGGCATTGACACCGGCAAGCTGTACCAGGATATGGAAAAGCTGTTATTTTACTATATGCCGCTGGTATACTCGCCTGTAACAATTTCAACGCTGCAGCATCTAAAAAATAAAACAGGTAGTACATTTAGTTTGTTAAGCAATACCGGTTTTATAAAAGGGGCAACATTACGAAAGGTGCTGGCAGAGTTAAGGATGATTGAATACTTTGATTTTCAGCTGTACTCGGACGAAGTGGGGATGTCGAAACCAAACCCTGCCTTATTTAATTTAATGTTGCAAAATATCAAACAGATCAATATAAATAAGGATATTCGTTTAAGCGATATCATCCACATAGGCGATAACCCTAAGGCTGATATTGAAGGCGCTCATGCGGCGGGCATAAAAAGTTTGCTCATCAACTCAAACAACCAATCTATTTTAGCCTTATTAAGTTAATGAACACTACCTACTCATTACATCACATCAGCAATGATAGTAAATTCGGCTTTTGCCCGGATAGCTACAGTCGTTTCAAATTTGGCGATGGAGCGGTAGCCCGCGAATTTGGCAGCGCTTTGGCCGATGGTTTTATTGCAGAAGTATTATTGTTACAACCTGTAACGCAACAAATTGTAGTGATATCGAGCCCTTATTCGTTTATCCCGACGGCTACCTTTGCCATGAAAACATGGTTTGTTTACGGGCTTAACCGCTGGCTGGCACAACATGGCTACCCGGTGGTGCAGGAAACCAGGGTACACCGCACTATTACTTATAAAGAGGACTATGGCGAACTGGATGCCGAGCAAAGGATGAACCTGATTGGTAACGATTCGTTCCATATTGATAAGGACTTTTTGACCGGTAAAACGCTGATTTTTTTGGATGATATTAAAATAACCGGCAGCCACGAGCGCATGATCATGAAAATGGTAAATGCCAATGGCTTAAGCAACAGCATTTATATGCTTTACTTTGCCGAACTGGTGAACAAAAACATCCACCCAAACATCGAGAATTTTTTAAACTATCACCAGGTAAAAACAATATTCGACCTGGAGCCTATTATTCAAAGCGGTAGTTTTGCCATTAATACCCGCATAGTTAAATATATATTGAATTACAATGCCGATTGTTTTGGCATTTTTATACAAAACCAATCAATGGATTTTGTAAACTTGCTGTATGATATGGCTTTGGGCAATGGCTACCATACTATTGATGCCTACGCCCAAAACCTTAACTTTATTACCCAAAACCTATTTATAAACAATAAAAATCTGATTAAACATGGCAATTAATTTGCAAAAAGGCCAGCGCGAAAGCATCCATGCCCCCAAATTCACCATAGGGCTGGGCTGGGATACCAATAGCTCATCAACGGGCAGCGCGTTCGATTTAGACGCCTCTATTTTTATTTTGGGCGATAATAAAAGATTAGTCGCCGACGAGTATTTTGTTTTTTACAACAACCTGGTATCGCCTGACGGAGCGGTTGAGCATACCGGCGATAACCTTACCGGTGCCGGCGATGGGGATGATGAGCAAATCAAGGTTGATTTATCAAAAGCCGACGCCAAAGTATCCGAAATTTGCATCGTGGTAACCATTCATGAGGCCGAAGCACGTAAACAAAATTTTGGCCAGGTACGCAACTCCTTCATCAGGATATTTGACGCCGAAACAGGCGCCGATATTTTAAAATATGAGCTGGAAGAGGATTTTTCGATAGAAACAGCTGTGGAGTTTGGCCGCATTTACAAAAAAGATAACAACTGGAAATTTGAAGCTGTTGGCGTTGGCATGAAGGGCGGCCTGCAGGATTATTTAAACAAATACCAATAAAAACATGGCAATCAATCTTCAAAAGGGACAACGCATTAGTCTCGAAAAAAGTAACGGCAGCAAATTACAAAGTGTTTGTGTTGGCATTAACTGGGGTGCAATTGAAAAAAAAGGCCTTTTTGGCATTGGCGCGACTAAAGAGGCAGTTGACCTTGACGCCAGCTGCGCCTTGTTTGACGAAGGCAAACGCCTGATAGACGTGGTATACTTTGGTAATTTAAAATCAAAAGACGGCTCCGTAAAACATAGCGGCGACGACCTCACAGGCGACATTAATGGCAATGATGGCATTGACAACGAAGTGATAACCGTTAATCTGCAGGGGTTGCCTGCACCGGTAGCTTATGTGGCATTTATGCTCAACAGCTTTCGCGGGCAGGATTTTGGCACTATTCCGTTCGCGTCTATCCGTATTTATGAAGGAACGCCAACCCGTGTAAACGAGGTATTTGCCACCTACGATATTGCACACAGCAAAGAATTTGCGGGGCACGTAGCTATGGTAATGGGCGTTTTTTACAAAAAGAACAGCGAATGGAAGTTTAATGCCATTGGCGAACCAACCCGCGACCGTAAGCTGGAAGAAACCGTTAAAACTGTTGCCAATAATTATTTATAGTGAGTTGGTGAATAGTGAGCGGTGAGTAGTGAGTTAGGAAGAAGATTAATATCAATCACCGCTCACTACTGCCGACTGGCCATTCACTACTGACCATTCACTACTGACCACTCACCAAAATCACCATTAAAAACTTAAGAAAATGGAAGGCGCACCAAATAATAACCCGATAAATATAACCCCGGTTAACCTGGATATTACCCCGGCACCGGGAACAACTACTCCTGTAAAATTGCTGGATAAGGAAGGCAATGTAGATTTAGCTAACATTACCCCTACCGAAGTTCAAAAATATAGTGAGGTGGCCAAAGCCCTCGACCCTAAAGATGTTAACTCCATCCTGAATTACGGCACCGATGTGCAGGCCTCGATGGAAAAGTACAGTAACAACTTTTTAACTTCGGTACGTACCTATAACTCCGGCGAGGTTGGTTTGCTTATTAACGACCTGCTTACCGAACTGAATTACATCGATGTGGATGAGCTGAACCAAAACGCGTTCACCTCCTTTATCTCGCATATCCCTTTCATGAAAAAGCTGGTATTTGATGCCAAAAAACTTTTTCAGAAGTACGATACTGTTATCAATAACATTGATAAGATAACCAACAAGATTAAGGCGGGTCGTGTTAATTCATTGAAAGACAACAGTTCGTTGCAAACCATGTTTGATAGCAATGTAACCTACATTCACCAGATGGAGGAGCTCATCATCTCGGGCCAGTTAAAGTACAATGAGCTGAACGAGCAGCTGGCACAAATGGATGCCAACCCATCGGCCTATAACGATTACGAAATTGCCGACCTGCGCGATTTTGTGAACCGCCTGGATAAACGCCTTGCCGATTTAAAAGTAGTAAGGTTTATCATGATGCAATCGCTGGCGCAAATTCGCGTAGTGCAGAGCAATAACACCACTATAGCCGAGAAAGCTCAATCCATCGTATCAACCACCATCCCGGTTTGGAAAAACCAGCTTACCATAGCCGTTGCCCTCAACAGGCAAAAGGAAAATGTGGAGATGCAGAAAAAGATTTCGGATACAACCAACACTATCCTGCAAAAAAATGCCGAGCTGCTGAAACAAAACAGTATAGATGTTGCCCGCGAGAACGAGAAAACGGTAGTATCGCTTGATACGCTGAAAAAAACAACTGCATCGCTGATTGAAACCCTAACCGAGGTAAAACGTATCCACGATGAGGGCACGGCCAACAGGAAGGTACTCAACACCGAGTTGCAGACACTGGAAACAGAGTTAAAGAAGCATGTGACTAACGCGTAACAGTCTGCCATCCCCGCATGTGCATGTCAGGTGTATCCGCCAGGGTAATTTTGGAAAATGGGGATGACATGCCTTGTAAGCTATTTTTTGTCACCCTGAGTGGATTTCGCGAAATGCTGAAGGGGGAAATGACATTCAAAAATAAAAGACTCGAGGTGACACCGATAGCGGGAATCAAAGATCCGTCTAACGAGGACAGGGCCACAAAATTTCTTTTGTGGCCCTGTCTCTGTCGTTTAATCTTAAAAACTGGATAGGCTATTCTACCAACCTGTCCGGATTTCCTGATGTATTTAAAACGGTAAAAAGTTAATTTTGTTTTAATCGTGTGATAAATAATTAAAAAAATTAACTGAAAAGGAGTTTTCGAAACAACCGTCTATACTTATTCAAACTATCTGCCATTTAAACATTATAACCTGTAAATAGTTTTATAAAACAGAAAACTAAGCGATGGCACCATTATGGCGAGTTCAACTATTAAAGAACAAAAACGACCTGGCGGTTTACCCCTACGCCATATAGTTCGGATTGTCAAAGGGCAAAAAAAATGTGCAGGTGTTTTATCAACATCTGCACATCTATAGTCGGCTTATCATTTCTCAAACATCTGCACATTTGAAATCTGAAATCTGCACATTTATAATTTAATCTCTTCGTCTTTTGAGGAGAAGAAGTGAAACTCGGTGATTTGGTAAGCAGGATTGCTTTTAACCTTAATCCACTGTCCGTATTTCAGGAACCATTTCATTTGGCGGGTATAAATACCCTGTTTAATATAAGCTTCAATATAGGGGTGCACAGATAGGGTAATGCCCTTTTCGTTTTGCTCATCCAATATATAATTGAAGTTATTTTCAATGTCGTCCATCAGCAAAATGGTTGGCCTAATGGTACCGGTACCATTACATGTAGGGCACACTTCGCTGGTTACAATATTCATTTCGGGCCTTACGCGCTGGCGGGTAACTTGCACCAGGCCAAATTTACTGGGTGGTAAAATGGTGTGCTTTGCCCTGTCCAGTTGCATTTCGGCACGCAGGTGATCAAACAGCTCTTTGCGGTTTTGGGGTTTGTGCATATCAATAAAATCGATTACCACAATGCCGCCCATATCGCGCAGGCGTAGCTGGCGGGCAATTTCTTTAGCCGCTTCTTTGTTTACCTGGTAGGCGTTCTCTTCCTGGTTTTCTTTACTGGCCGTGCGGTTACCGCTGTTTACGTCAATAACGTGCAACGCTTCGGTATGCTCAATTACCAGGTAAGCTCCACCAGCAAGGTTTACGGTTTTACCAAAAGCCCCTTTAATCTGTTTATCAACGCCAAAATGTTCAAATATAGGCTCCTTATGCTTATGCATACGCACTATACTTTCCATATCCGGCGAAATCTCGTGGATGTATGACCGGATTTCTTCGAACATACTGTTATCATTTACGTAGATGTGCTGAAAATCGGGGTTCAATATATCCCTCAGGATAGTTGATGTACGCCCAATTTCGCCCAAAACCTTTTTTGAAGGTTCGATAGACGGCAACCTGGTAATAAATGCTTCCCACTTTGATATCAGATCAAGCAAGTCTTTCTGTAATTCCTCAACGCCTTTGCTTTCAGATACCGTACGGATAATTACGCCAAAATGCTTTGGCTTAATACTTTCAACAACCTTGCGCAGGCGGTTACGTTCTGTATTACTTTTTATTTTTTTGGAGATAGAGATGGCTTCCGAAAACGGAACCAGTACTACATATCGCCCTGCGATAGAAAGATCAGAACTTAGGCGCGGCCCTTTGGTTGATATAGGTTCTTTGGCTATTTGTACAGGTATAAGCTGGCCTTTTGTCAACAGGTCAGAAATCTTTCCGCCCTTATTGATATCGGCTTCCAGCTTAAAGCCGTCCAACAGCTTTGACTGATATCCCCCGCTACGTACTTGCTTGGTTAGCTTAAGCAGGCTTTGCACCTGCGGCCCCAAATCAAGATAATGCAAAAAGGCATCCTTCTCGTAGCCTACATCCACAAAGGCAGCATTTAAGCTGGGCATAATCTTTTTGATACGCCCAAGATAAATATCACCAACAGTATAATTGTTGCTGATTTGCTCTTTATGAAGCTCTACAAGTTGTTTGTCCTGTAATAATGCAATGGTAGCCCCATTGGGGGATGAATCGATAATTAATTCTTTTATCAACTGCTACTCCATTTCTTAAAACGGTAAATACCGTATGTAAATAAGAGGGTAAAAAACACTCATAATAAAAAGTACCCACCTTTAGTAAAGGCGGGTAAAATCTGCTTTGGTTATCGCAGCCTATTTCTTTTTATGTCTGTTTTTTCTTAAACGTTTTTTACGTTTGTGGGTAGCCATTTTGTGTCTTTTACGTTTTTTACCGCTGGGCATAATAATAATTTTTAAATGTTGATTACTTCTTTAATTCGTTTATATCGTCATCAATACGCTGCACAAATGTTGAGTCAGGCACCATACTTTTGCACTTTTGGTAAGCCTCAATGGCTTCCTTTTTCATGCCCAGTTGCTTATAGCTTTCGGCCAGGTAAAACTCCGGCTCAAGCTCTGTTCTTTGGGCAAGCAATGTTTTAAACCTTACAACTGCTTTTTCAAACTGGCCCGATTTCATGGCGAACATTCCTAAATTGAGGTTTGCGCTCCAGTTATTCGGGTCCTTTTTCACTACTTCAAGCAGTAAGGCTATACCTTGCATAGGTGCGCCTGCGCCATTTACGTACGCCACGCCTAACCCTGTTTTGCCTGCAAGGCTTTCAGGTTGTAACTTTAAGGCATTTTGAAAAGCCTCGGCAGCGTTGCTTACAAAAGCAGGCTGCAATAAAGTATCCTGGGTAAGTTTATATGCATCGTTAAAACGATTACCTGCATTTAACCAATCCCCGGCTGTATTATTTTTCCGGGCCAGGGCCTGGTAGTAAAACGCCGCGGGTGCGGGTTGGTTATCATCGTCCCACTGTTTGGCCAGTTGCAGCTGCAACTTATCGGCATCAGCGCCCGATGCTGTTTTCAATTGCCCTTCAAGGTCATTTATCTTTGCTGCCAATGCTGCCCCAATTGCTGCTTTGGCTGGCTCAGATACCATATCAACCGTTACCGTTGTTGCCTTGCGGCTGTTAAGTACCGTTGTTTTATCGCTTTTGGCCTCTTTAGCTTTTATTAAACCTTTAACAGGTAAATAATACAAATAGCCCATAACAACAACTATTGCTACACTAACGGCTATTTGTTTCTTATACATATCTTAAATTATTTGCTGGTTTTGTTGCCTGTTTTTACTTTTTCAACAAAAGTTTTTGCTGGTTTAAAGCTTGGCACAAAATGCTCTGGAATAATGATGGCAGTGTTTTTTGAAATGTTACGTGCTGTCTTTTTTGCTCTTTTCTTTACTACAAAACTACCGAATCCTCTGACGTAAACATTTTCGCCACCTACCATTGAGCTTTTAACAACTTTAAAAAACGCCTCAACAGTTTCCTGCACGTCTACTTTCTCGATACCTGTCTTAGATGAGATTTCAGTTATAATTTCTGCCTTAGTCATGTCTAATTTTTCTTATTTAATTATATAAATACTTAACTGTTTTGGGGTTGCAAAAGTATCGCTTTAATATTTAAGTGCGAAATATTTAACAGTTTTTTTTTGTTCAGTACCTAAAACGTATATTTTCGTTACAAAGTATAGACAATCAAGGGTCAAAGGCTTTATTTTTAGGTAAAAGGCGAAAGGTAAAAGGCGAAAGGTTTTTAAGCCAGCTACCCTCTCAATCGCAGCTACCTTTTACCCTTCGCCTTTTACCTTTAACCTCCCCTTAACCGCAGTCACCTTTTACCTGCTCCTCAACCGCAGCTACCCTTCGCCTTTATCCTCTCACCTTTACCCTCATTAACTTTATCCTCCCTACCTTTACCCCAATGAACTTTACCGACCAACTGGTACAATGGTACCTTGCAAACAAGCGCGACCTGCCCTGGCGTAATACTACCGATGCTTATACCATATGGTTATCAGAAATTATTTTGCAGCAAACCCGGGTTGAGCAGGGGTTGCCTTATTTTAACCGTTTTATTGAAAAGTACCCAACGGTAACCCATTTTGCAGCCGCACATGAGGATGAAGTTCTTAAGCTTTGGCAAGGCCTTGGCTACTACTCCCGTGGCCGTAACATGCTTAAAACCGCACGGCTTGTGCAGGAAATGTACAATGGCGTGTTTCCCGAATCCTACAACGAATTGATTAAACTAAAAGGCATCGGCGAGTATACAGCGGCTGCTATTTCATCCTTCTCGGCAAACGAAGCTAAGGCCGTTGTTGATGGCAATGTGTACAGGGTGCTGGCGCGGTATTTTGGTATTTATGATGCCATTAATTCCACCACCGGTAAAAAGGTTTTCCAGTCGCTTGCAACAGATTTGCTTAATGAGCAAAATGCAGCATTGCACAACCAGGCCATGATGGAATTTGGGGCGATGCTTTGTAAACCTAAAAACCCGGCCTGCGGTGTTTGCCCTGTACATATAGGGTGCGCCGCTTTTTTGAACAACGCGACAACAGCTTTACCAGTAAAATTGAAAACTGTAAAGGTGCGCGAACGCTTTTTTAATTACTTTTTAGTCACTGATGGACAAACCGTTTTAATGAATAAAAGGGGCGATAAAGACATCTGGGCCAATATGTACGATTTGCCTATTATTGAAACCACATCGCTGTTACCGGCACATGAACTGGCGAAACAGCCGGGAGTGGCCGGAATTTTTGGCGACAAACTGAACATTATAGAAGATACACCCGTAATAAAACACATCCTTACCCACCAGCGGTTATTTGTGCGGATGATTAAAACCGATAATTTTCCACCTATACTGAACCAAAACTGGGCTTATATTCCGGTCGAAAACCTGCACGAATTAGCGCTGCCGAAGGTTATTTTTATATTAATAAAAAATATTTTTAATTTATAAAAGAATTTTCCGTTATTTTATGGCATGTCTGGAATTAATAAAGTTATCCTTGTTGGCCACTTAGGCAAGGATCCCGAATTGCGTACTTTAGATGGCGGAGTATCCGTAACAAGCTTTCCGTTAGCTACTTCCGAAACCTTTAACAAAGATGGCCGCAAGGTAGAGCAAACCGAGTGGCACAATATTGTAATGTGGCGCGGCCTTGCAGATATGGCCGTTAAATTTTTACAAAAAGGCAAACTGGTTTACATAGAAGGAAAATTACGCACCCGCTCATTTGAAGACAAAGACGGCATTAAAAAGTACACAACCGAAGTTGTTGCCGAAAACTTTACCATGCTTGGCCGCAAAACCGATTTTGAAACAGATCCTAACAGGTTGGCAAAAAGCACGGAATCGGTAATTTACACGGATGGAGAAGATTTGCCACCCGCTTATTAGCGTGTTTTAACCAATTTTTACCTGGCGCCCTTTGCTCTTTGCCAAAGGGTGTTTTTTTGTGCTTTTTATTTCAATAGCAAGGCACGGGCAGGATTATATTTTATTGCTATATTGAGTGCAAAAAACCTTTGCCCCAAAATCATGAAATTTTTAAAATGCCTGCTATTTATATCCCTTGCCCCCGCCATAGCGTTTGCCCAAACCAACCCAAACATCCAGGAATTTGACAACTACGTACAGCAGGCCGTTACCGACTGGCATGTACCAGGCCTGGCCATAGCGGTGGTTAAAGATGGCAAGGTAATATTTGCCAAAGGTTACGGCGTACGTGAACTGGGCAAACCTGATAAAGTTGACGCGCAAACTATATTCGCCATCGCATCAACAACCAAGGCCATGACCGCCGCCTGTGCCGCCATGCTGGTTGACGAAGGTAAGCTGCACTGGGATGATAAGGTAACCGATTACCTGCCCGGTTTTCAGTTGTATGACCCTTACGTAACCCGCGAACTAACCGTACGCGATTTGTTTTTGCACGATAGCGGCGTAGGCAACACCGATTATTTATGGGCCTTCATGAACATTCCTGCTGATGACATGCTTCGCCGTTTGCGCCTGGTAAAACCAGAATATGGTTTCAGGGCCGGCTTTGTGTACCAGAACATATTTTATGTAACAGCCGGTAAAGTAATTGAAAAAGCCAGCGGCATGTCCTGGGAAGATTTTGTGCAGAAAAGGATTTTTATACCACTAAAAATGATACGTACCGTACCAGCCTTTAGCAAAAGTAAAGCGATGCCCAACCAATCGTCGGCGCATATAAAGGTTGATAGCAGCATTGTTGTGGCCCAAAAAGATGTTACTGATGCCATTGGCCCTGCGGGTGGCGTATGGTCAAGCGTAGAGGATATGGCCAAATGGGTTAATTGCATGCTGGATAGCACTAAGTATAACGGCAACCAACGCCTGCTTAAACCCGAAAGCTGGGCCATGCTGCTTAAACCGCAAACCTTTGTACCCGAGGGCGAATTTTACCCTACAGCCCGCGTTACCAAACCCCATTGGATAACCTACGGGCTGGGTTGGTTTCAGCAGGATTACCAGGGGCAAAAAATTGATTTCCATACAGGCAGTTTAACAGGCCTGATTGCCATAAACGGAATGATTGTAGATAAAAAGGTGGGCGTATACATACTGGCCAACCTTGACCATGCCGAAGTACGCCACGCACTGATGTTTAAAGCTTTTGATTACTTTGCATTAGGGGGCAACCGCGATTGGAGTAAGGAGTTTTTAACGCTTTATGGAGATATCCGGGCCAAACGGGAAAAATCAACCAAAGAATATGAAGCTAAACGGGTTATGGGCACCCATCCCACATTGGACCTTAAAGTTTATGCAGGCACCTACGCCGATCCGCTTTACGGAACTGTAATAATAACCGTAGCCGGCGATAAACTAACATTCAACATCAACAATTTTATAACCGCCGAGGCCACCTGCTGGAATTATGACACTTTTGTTGGCCCATACGCCCGCAAGGAGTACGGCAAACTTGGCGCTACGTTTAACATTGATGAACTGGGCAAAGTAAGTACGGTTAATGTGGATGGGATGACGTTTGCGAGGCAGTGATGAATCTATGTAGAGGAATGGATTGTGCGTTGAATAATTAATTTATATAAACAGATTTGTTTACTTTTGTATATGGATTTGTCGGCAGAAAAATATCGGGGAATACATCCGGGCATCATGCTTGGGCGTGCACTACAAAAAAGGGGATTGAAAAAAGGGCCATTTGCTACCCGGCTTTGCGAATATCCGCAGACACTTAATGAAATAACCAAAGGAAGACGCAAACTGACCCCTGCACTCGCTTTGAAAATAGATCACGAGCTTAAATTAGCAGAAGGCACAATGCTTGTATTGCAGGCATACTATGAATTAAAAAAAGAAAAGGAAAAGATGAGGATGGAAGACCATCCTAACCTTGCTGTTATTCGTAAAATAATTTTTTGGGATACCGATATCAACAGGATAGAATGGCAGAAGCAGTATAAAGCCGTCATCAAGCGGGTGTTTGAACGTGGGAATACAGAAGAAAAGGAAGAAATTCTCAGATATTACGGCAAAGAAAAGATAAAAGAGGTTACCGGTAAAGCAACTGCCGCGGATAATTTCCTGCCAATAATTTCCAATTTAACACATAGCTAAAATGCTTTATTGGAATACCGTAACTGAAGCCTTAAAAGAAAGTCTTGATAAATTAATGAAGGCCGCGGAACTAAGCGACTTCAGATTAGTAGGCGGCACCGCGCTAAGCCTTTATTTGGGTCACCGGATGTCTGTAGATATTGATCTTTTTACAGATGTCCGTTATGGCTCTGTAAATTTTTCAGCCATCGAAGCTTTTCTAAAAAGAAACTTTGCCTATGTAAGCGGAGGCTTTGGCGGGATTGATGGTATGGGAAAATCTTACCTAATTGGAGTTGACGTGCATAATGCTGTCAAACTGGATCTTTACTACTCAGTGGATCCTTTTTTTCAACAAGCAGTTGAAGAAGATGGCATACGAATGGCCTCCGTAGAAGAAATTATCGCGATGAAGGTAGATGTTATCCAACGTACCGGCAGAAAAAAAGACTTTTGGGATTTACACGAACTGTTAAAAAAGTACAGTGTTGCCCAAATGATAGATTTGCACAAACAACGTTTTGAATGGACTCATAACGAGCAACTAATACTCAAAAACTTCGTCGATTTTACTGAAGCAGATAATGACTTCGACCCCATATGCTTAAAGGATAAAGAATGGGTTTTTATCAAGGAAGACCTTGAGGAGGCCGTGATTGATGGCTATAATACCAGTAATTAGTTCAAAAAAAGCCGGTTTGCAACATTAAAAAGCTTGCAAACCGGCATCTCTATATCAAACCAACATCCTATCTCCCGCCCGGCGGGCAATGCTCTTTCAAATATTTGGTGAACATGGTATGCAGGTGCAGGCTGGTGCCCGGGCCTTCAAAAATGCCGTGGGTACGGTTAGGGTATGCCATTAGTTCAAACTGGCGGTTGTATTTAACCAGCTCGTTAATCAATTCTTCGGCGTTTTTGTAGTGTACGTTATCATCGCCTGTGCCATGTATGTACAGCAGGTTGCCGCGCAGGTTTTTGGCGTAGGTAATAGGCGATCCTTTGATGAATGCCGCCCGGCCTTCGTCATTCACCGGTACGCCCATGTAGCGTTCCTGGTAAATGTTATCATAAGTTAACTGGTCGCCTACTGCTGCTACGGCTATGCCCGTTTTGTAAATTTCGGGATATTGGAACATCAGGTTAAGGGTTGATGAACCGCCGCCGCTCCAGCCGTGTACTGCTATGCGCGCCGAATCAACAAAGGGCCATTTCAGGATCTCTTTGGCGGCCATAGCCTGGTCGCGAATGTTGATGATGCCAATATTTTTGTAAATAGCCTTGCGCCAGGCCGTGCCTTTGGGGGCCGGTGCGCCACGCCCTTCAACCGACATGTAGATGTAGCCATCGTCGGCCATACTGCCTACGTATAAGCCATTACGGCCTGTACCCCAGGTATCGGTAACAGTTTGGCCGGCAGGTTCGCCATAAACGGTAAATACAACCGGGTATTTTTTATTGGGATCGAAGTTGGTAGGCTTCATCATCCAGCCGTCCATCTCAATACCGTCAACTGTTTTTACCTTGAAAAACTCGGGCTTGTTCTTAGCATTCTTGTTAACGGCAATAATTTCACCGCCAATATGCTTGTGATTGGGCAGGCTTACCACTTCGCTTGCAGGTGGGGTGTAGCTATTGCTAAAATTGTGCAGCGCCACTTTTCCGTTAGGCGAAATATCGTAACCGTGGGTACCCGGCTGGTCGGCAGGCGAAACACGCTCTGCTTTGCCACCTGCCAGTTTTATGCGGTATAAATACTTCTGGGTAGCATTATCCGGCGAAGCCATAAAATAAATGTAGCCGCCGGCCTCGTCAATCAGGCTTACGGTAATCACATCATAATCGCCTTTGGTAAGCAGGGTTTCTTTACCCTCACGGCTTACACGGTAAATGTGTTTCCATCCATCTTTTTCGCTCACCCATAAAAAATCCTTGCCTTTGTTTATCCATTCCCAGCCAATCGGGTCGCCATTGTTCCAGCGCTCTTTGCCATCAATCCAGGAGTTGCTTTTTTCCTCGCGGATAAGGCGGGTTGTACCGTTGGATATATTGCCGATGAATACGCGGCTTTCGGTTTGGGCGCGGTTCAGCTGCTCAACAATAAGTTCGTTCGGGCTCAAGGTCCACTCCATGCGGGGGATATAGTGCTGCACGTTATCGCCGGGGATATTCATCCACTTGGTAACGGCGGTACTGATATCAACCACGCCAATTTTTGCCGAACTTGGGTCTTCGCCTGCAACAGGATATTCTACAGGCACCACAAACGGATATATCGAGTCGGTGGTATTTAGCATATAATAGCTTTTAATTTTGGTAGCGTCTATCTTCCAATAAGCTATATTACGGCTATCGGGCGACCAGCGAAAACCATCGCGGCAGCCAAATTCCTCTTCGTATGCCCAATCGAACGTCCCGTTGATAACATGGCTGCTGCCATCTGTGGTCAGTTGCTTAACATCGCCGCTGGCCAGGTCCTCTACATAAATATTATGACCGCTAACGTAAGCGGCTTTAGTTGCATCGGGCGATAGTTTGGCAAACATTAGGGATGATTCGGGCAGGTTTTTGCCTAATTGCCATAGTTTTTGCGTGCCGGTATCAAACACCCAGTAATCGCCGCGGGTATCATAACGCCATACCTTTTTGGTGTAGGTGTTAATGAGTACTTTTTTCCCATCGTCAGATATAGTAAACCTTTTTACGCCAATGGGTGTTTTGCCTTTGGGCGTAAGCATTGCTGTGCTTATCCAAATCGTTTTTTTGCTACTATCACGGGTATCGTAAACGGTGATTTCGCCGCCCGTTGTTTTATAATACTGATAGCCATCATTGGCCCAGTGTGTAGGCGCGCGTTGTGCTTTAGCCAGGTTGTTATTTAAAATAAACAGAACGATTAATAGGAACGACCAGCCTGAACGGTAAAATTTCATATAATTAAACTTTGAATAATGAATGAGGCATTATTTAAAAAATAAGTAATGCCGCCGTAAATTTTGCGTTAAATTAGCACATTCGCCAAGCATAAAACCAGTGTAATGAAAAAAATACTTCTGCTTATTATCCTTTTTGTTTCATTAGTTACTGTTACCCAGGCCCAACGCGCCAACCGGAGCAAATTTATAAGCGACAGCCTTGACCTGTATGTAAGCCGCGCCCTCACTAACTGGCGCATCCCGGGAGTGGCTGTATGTATTGTTAAAGACAATAAAATCGTGCTAATGAAAGGCTACGGCATTAAGGAACTTGGCCTGCCAAACCTTGTGGATGTAAACACATTGTTTATGATAGGCAGTAATACCAAAGCCTTTACCGCTACTGCACTGGCCATGCTGCAAAGCAGCGGCAAGCTTTCGTTAGATGATAAGGTGACTAAATACATCCCGGAGTTTAAACTTGATAATAAACTGGCGGGCGAGCAAGCCATTGTGCGCGATTTACTATGCCACCGCCTGGGCCTGCAAACCTTCCAGGGCGATTTTACATTTTACAATACCAACCTTAGCCGCGAAGAAATTATTCAAAAGCTGGGGCAAATTAAGGCGCCTTATCCTTTCCGCACCAAATGGGGTTATACCAATTCGGCATTTTTAACGGCAGGGCAAATTATCCCCAGGGTAACCGGCAAGCCCTGGGAAGTTTATCTGAAAGAAAACATTTTTGCCCCGCTGGGCATGAGCAACACCCTGGCCCTTACGGCCGAAATGCCCAAATCAATAAACCGCACAGTACCGCATACCTTGAATGATGGCCGGCTAACCGCGATACCTTATTGCCAGATTGACGGGCTTGCGCCGGCCGGGGCTATCAGCTCGTCGGTAAATGATATGAGCAAATGGGTGATGGCATTGCTTAATGATGGCAAAGTTGGCAACAGGCAGGTAATTCCGGCGGCAGCCATACAGGCTACCCGGCAGCCACAGGATATTGTAGGCAGTATCCATCACCTGAATGGCGAAAACAATTTTGAGTTATACGGGCTGGGATGGTTTATACAGGATTACTCGGGCCACCGGCTGGTAATGCACGATGGCGGCGTAAACGGCTATTTATCATCGGTAACATTATCTCCGCAGGACCACCTGGGTATTATCATTTTAACCAATACCGATCAGAACCAGTTTTTTGAGGCCTTGCGCTGGGAAATATTAGACGCCTATTTTGGCCAGGGATACCGCAATTATAGCGATGCTTACCTGGCAAATTACAAAACCCGCGCCACTGCCGACCTTGCCACAGATAAAAAACTGCGCGATTCGGTGTTGTTAAACCCGCGCCCGGCATTACCGGCACAAAACTACACCGGTAAATACACCAACAGCCTTTACGGCAGCATGACAGTAACCCAGGGCGAAAACAACGACCTGGAGATGCGTTTTGAACACCATCCTAAAATGTTTGCCAAACTGCAACCTTTAGGTGGCAACCGTTACTACGTAACCTTTTCAGATCCTACTTTAGGCAAGGCGGTGTTCCCCTTCACCGTTCAAAACGGCAGGGTAACAGGCGTACGGGTTAAAGTAGCCGATTTTGTAGAGTATAATCCTTATGATTTTAAGAAGGAGTAGTGTGGTGAGTGGTGAGTAGTCAGTTGTGAACAGATGCGGCTCACCATTCACCACTGACCATTGACTATTCACTACTCACCATTGACTATTCACCACCTAAAACTTCAAGTTCGACTTAAGCCAAACCTGCACATCTTCCTGGGTAAATATTTCGGCGGGCAGTTTATCGTGAATAAGTTTTTCCATTTTGTTGCCGGTATTGGCAAAGCGGTAATCCCATAATATCATCAACTTGTTTATCAGGTAAACAACTTCGTTACCCTCATCCTTTGCAAATGGGGTTGCATCTGGTTTGCCGTTTACGCGTGGGTCGTTTTGGGTATAGTTTGTCCATTTGTAATCAGTATAATGCAGGTTTCGCTTCGAAAAAAGGATCATGAGCTTAAAGAATTTCTTTAAAGGTACGGATAAATAACCCGGTATTTTGCGATAGCCCGTTTTATATGTGCCGAAGTATTAAATAAAGGTTAACAAATTGCGGCTTGAATAAAGCGTCATGATTAGTTTAGGCATCAGGAAAATCGCTTTCAAGATTTAAACAATAAGGGGCACCTACGGAGCCCTGTAATGGAATTTTGTACAGACTATAATCGAGTAGGAAGCAAGGGATTATTTCCCTTGCTGTCCTCTCACACCACCGTACGTGCCGTTCGGCATACGGCGGTTTGCCAGAATAATGGTGGCTGTTTCTCAACAGGACGGTCTCAG
>Ga0307515_10000909_pt1 | contig 68117 bp, 60 predicted proteins | sample 17_EM_MG_FD_194513 | JGI IMG/M metagenome (GOLD analysis project Ga0307515, IMG submission 194513) | Populus trichocarpa ectomycorrhiza microbial communities from riparian zone in the Pacific Northwest, United States - 17_EM | ecosystem: Host-associated > Plants > Roots > Unclassified | place... | reverse complement strand
CGGGCCGAACGGGTGCTGCTGCCCGCCCTGCGCGCCGGCGCCCGGCCCGCGACGGTGCTCAACGCCGCCGGCCGGGTCGTCGTGTCGACCTTCGCCGCGCACGCCACCGGATCGCTGCTCCGGACGCCGCCGGCCGGGTGGGCGGTGCACGACGGAGTCGACGTGCCGTTCCGGGTGCTCGTCGGCAAGCCGTAGCGGTCGGGGCTATGCGCCGCTGAGGGCCGCCTCGGGCTCGTCTTCCGGTTGGTACACGCGGACGCCGAGCTTGCCGCGCTTGGCCTCGTACATGGCGGCGTCGGCGTGCTGGATCAGCTCCTCGGTGTGCTCGCCGTGCTCCGGGAAGGCCACCACGCCGATACTCGCGCCGACCTCGACGAGCTGCCCGTCGAGGTCGATCGGCCGCCGGATGGCCTGCAGCACGCGGCCGGCCACCTCGGCGGCGTCCTCGACGGAGGTGACGTTCGGCAGGACGATCGAGAACTCGTCACCACCGAGCCGGGCGACCGTGTCGGTCTCCCGTACGCATTCTTGAATCCGGTCCGCGACGTGCTTCAGGAGCAGGTCCCCGGCGTGGTGACCGAGCGTGTCGTTGACCTGTTTGAACCCGTTGAGGTCGAGTCCGACCAGCCCGACCGGTTCGCGGGTGCGCCGGGCGATGCGCAGCGCCTGCTCGGCCCGGTCGCGGAACAGGGTGCGGTTGGCCAGACCGGTCAGCGAGTCGTGCATGGCCTTGTGGTGGCTGGTGGCGGCCTGGCGTTCGACCCGCCGCTGGTAGCCGACCAGGATCGCGATGCACAGCGAGAACATCGCCAGGTCGGCGAGGAACACCCCGATGGCCAGCGACTGCAGCGCCCGGTTGCGCCGGTCGACCCCGGCCAGGTACGTGTTCAGCTCGCGCTGCTGGCGCTCGATGTTCGCGACCGACTGCCGGCGCAGCGCGGCGAAGCCGTTCGCGGCCGACTGCAGGTTCGCGTCGATCTCGGTCTGGTCGTGGCGGCCGCCGGCGTCGTAGATCGTGCGCAGGCTGTACTGGAACCGGGCATAGTCGTGCCGCAGCATCGTGACCTGGAACGCCTCGGCGCCGCCGCCGTGCGCCGCCAGCCAGACCAGATCCGGCTCCGCCGACCCGATCGCCGTCTTGAGCCCGGTCCGGTCCAGCTCCGTCCCGGTGGCCAGGAACTGGTGCAGCGCCTGATCCTCGTTGCTGATCTGGACGAAGACATGCCCCCAGGCCAGGCTGATCTGGTTGGAATCGCGGACCTGCGCGGTGGCCTGCCGGGTGGACATCGTGCCGCCCAGGGTGAGCGCGGCGAGCGCGGCCAGGCCGATCGCCAGACCGAACACGGCAGCCCGCCGCACGCCGCGCCGCGGCAACCAGCTCTCCGACATGATCGCCCCTACCTCGGTGCGGGGCGCGCCTGGCCCGTGTGGTGTCACATCGGCCCCGGCCACCGGCTCCTGAGGCGGCCCGCCGGATTTTCGGGATGACGGGACGGATTTCGCAGTTGGCCCCGCGTTCCGTGCCCAGGCCGAACACAATGATCCTCGTGACGGCGCTTATGCGGATAAAAGAGTCATTTCCGATCTCCCGGCGGGGCCTGCTTCGGCTCGGCGGCGGGATCGCGGCGACGACGGTGCTCGGCGGAGTGGCCGGCTGTGCGAACAAGACCGAAGCGGGCGACAAGCCATCGCTGCGGATGAAGTGGTGGGGCGGTGACGCGCGGACCAAGGCGTACCAGGACGCTCTCGCGGCGTTCAGCAAGTCGCACACCGACTTCACCGTGCAGCCCGAGTTCTCCGGGTACGACGGCTACTTCGACAAGATTGACTCTGAGATCGCCGGTGGCACCGCCCCCGACCTGCTCCAGATGGACACCGCACTGGTCAAGCAGTATGCCGGGCAAGGCGCGCTCCGGCCGCTCGACGAGTACCTCGGCGGCGCCCTGGATCTGAGCGGGTTCCCGGCCGCGTTGCTGTCCGCCGGCCAGGTGGACGGCAAGCTGTACGGGGTGCCGTCGGGCACCGGCGGCGTACTGGTGACATACGACTCGACGGTGCTCAAGGGCGCCAAGGCCGATCCGCCGGCCGCGGATTGGACGTGGTCCGACCTCACCGGGTACGCGACGAAGCTGACCAGCACGCTCGGCGGCAAGGTCTACGGCGTATCGGACGCCGGGGGCGATGACGTGGGCGCCCTCGAGATCTTCCTGAGGCAGCGCCGCAAGAGTCTGTACACGGCCGACGGCAAGCTCGGATATTCCGAGCAGGATCTGCACGACTGGCTGGCGTACTGGGACGAGATGCGCAAGCGCAAGGCCGCACCGCCCGGGGACATCACCTCGGCGGCGCACAACGACTCCACGAAGAACCCGCTGATCACCGGCCACGTCGCGATGACCTTCGGCTCCGGCCTGGAGATCTCCCTGCCCCCGCTGACCAGTCATGACCTGGACTTCGTCCCGGTGCCGCGCGGCCCGTCCGGTTCGGCCGAGGGGCAGTATCTCAGCGGCGGAGTGCTGTTGAGTGCCTTCGCCCGCAGCGATCTGGCGGCGCAGGCCGTTCAGATCATCGCGTTCTTCGCTAACGACGAGCAAGCGATCAAAATCATGGGGCTGACCCGTGGCATCCCACCCACCGAGAAGGCCCGCCAGATCGCCTCGGCACAGCTCGCGCCGGCCCAGCAGCGCGCGCTGGCGGCGACAGACGTGATAGCCAAGCTGGTGGCCGCCGCGAAGGCCGAGGCGCCGCCGGCGGCGCCGAGCGGCGCCGGCGACGTGAAGGAGCTGCTGTTCCAGAGCAACCTGTCGGTGGCGTTCGGGCGCAAGAGCGTCTCCGCCGCGGTCAAGTCCTTCTTCGCCGGGGCGAAGAGCGCGCTGGCCTGACGGTTTCCCGGACGATCCCGCAAAAGCCAACGGGGCCGGCGCGATCGCGCCGGCCCCGCCAGGATGCGGTGAATCAGGTCAGACGGTGAGCGTCCAGGTGTTGATGTAGCCGGTGTCGGCCGAGTAGACGTCTTGCACCTTCAACCGCCAGGTACCGGTTGCCGACGTCTCGCTGGAGAGGTTGGCCGTGTACGTGGTGCTGACGTTGTCAGTGCTGTCCGAGCTGCTGCTGTTCTTCAGCCGGTAGGTGGATCCGTCCGGAGCGACCAGGTCGATGACCAGGTCACCGCGGTAGGTGTGGACGATGTTGACCGCAACGGTCGAGGTCGACGAGGCGGCCCGGGCGCAGACGAGCGCGATGTCGCTGTAGACGGCCGATCCGGCGTCCGGGATGGTGACGTCGGTCGCGTTGGTGCCGGTGCAGGTGCCGGCCGGCGGCGTGGTGGTCGGCGACGTGGTGGGCGGCGTGGTGGTGCCGCCGGTGCACGTCGGGTCGGCGGTCTGGGCCGGAACACTGACCGCGGTCCAGGCGGCCTTGACCGTGTTGAAGGTGGCGCAGTTGTCGTTCGGGAAGAGCGTCTTCGCCGCCGTCAGCGTCCAGGTGCGGTACTTCAGGTAGGACGAGGACGACGTCTTCAGCAGCATCGCGTTGTACATGATCTTGATGGCGTTCTGGATGCCGACGCCGGTGATCGTGGTGCTGTTGCAGGTGGTGCTGGCGGGCTGGCCGTTGCCGCTGGTGCCCTGGGCGAGCAGGTAGAACCAGTGGTTACCGGGACCGGCCGCGGCGTGCACCTCGTCGTTCGGCGTGCTGCTGGAGTAGCAGTTGTCGTCGCCGAGCGCGGACGGGTTGTACATGTTGCGGATCGGGCCGCTGCCGACCAGGTTGATCTCCTCGCCGACCAGGTAGTCCGGCGGGTCGTTCGGGTTGTTGGCGTACCACTCGGTGGCCGCGCCGAAGGTGTCGGCGACGAACTCCTGGGTGCCGGCGGCCGAGATGCCACCGGGGGTGTTGTCGTCGATGCCGTGGCCCAGCTCGTGGCCGACCACGTCAGCCGAGGCGATCCACTGGCTGGACGTGTTGTAGCCGATCTGCACCTGGGTGCCGTCGTAGTAGGCGTTCTGGTCGGCCAGGCCGACCCGGATCGGCCACGCACCGCCGCTACCGTTCTGGCCGTTGCGGCCGAGCCAGCTCGACAGCATCGCGGTCTGCTGCTGCGCGACGTAGAGAGCGTCGACGCAGCCGGTCTCGCGGTTGGTGCCGACGCCGTTGCCCCACACGTTGTCGGTGCCGCTGAACACCGCGTTGCCGGTGGCGTTCTGGCAGCTCAGGGTCGTCTCGACCGGGTCGCGCATGGTGTACGTCGAGCCCGAAAGTGTGGTGTTCAACGTGACCGAACCGTTGATCCAGCCGGTGCCGGTGCCGCTGACGTCGGTGACGTGCTCCGTGGTGTTCGCCACCTTGCCGGTGCGGGCGTCGACGTCGACGGTCAGCCGGCTGGGTCCCTCGGCGCCGCTGCCGTTGACCGTGGTCTCCCAGGCCAGGACCGGTGCGACACCCTCCTTGGTCACCACGACGAGCTTGGTGCCCTCGACGCTGGTGACCTTCTTGAGCTGGGCCTTGGCGACCGTGGCCGCCTTGGCCTGAGTGATCGTCGGGGTGATGGCGAGACCGGTGATCGGGCTGGTCTGCGCGACCGAGGTGTACTTCGTGTTACCTGCGGCGTCCGTCATCACGACGAAGTCGCCACCGCGCACCGGCAGACCCTTGTACGTGCGGTCGAAGGGCACGTACTGCATGCCCGCCGACGAGATCACCGGGTGCTGCACGAACGCGTCGTCCGCGCCGGCGTGCAGGTAGGTCGGGCGGCTGGCGACCAGCGCCGAGGCCGAATCGGCGGCCTTCGCCTGGGCTGCCGCCGGTGTGGTCGGCTGGGCCGTCGCCGGTCCGCTGACCGCCACCATGGCCGCTGCGGCCGCGGTACCGGCCGCCAACGCGACGACGAGCGGGGTTCGGGATTTCACGCGTGCACTCCTTCCCCGCCCGGGGGGTTGGCGGGCGGGCTCGACGTCCGGTGGACGATGGGTCGCACCTGGATGACTTGAAGTGAGACGCTAGGCATCGATGACGTTCACCGAATCGGGGAAAACCCTTGTCCCCTTCTCCCAGGTGGGCCAGGTTTTGCTAGCCGGCCGGGCGCAGACCGATCGCGTCGAGTTCGTCGGTCAGCCCGAGCAGCTCCCATCGATGCAGCGCGATCGGAACGTTGCCGTTGCGCCACAGCGAGTCGTGCAGCTCGCGCAGGGTCAACTCCGGCCGGCACACCGCGGCGTCGGCGAGGAACGCGAGGATCTGCGTCTTGCCGATCTGATACGTCATCGCCTGCCCGGGGGTCTGCGCGAAGAAGACGGCCTCCTCGCCGGCGGTCGCCTCGTCCATCGGGACGCGGGTGCGCAACGCCTCCCGGGCCTGCGCGATGCTCATGGCGCCGGTGGCCAGGCCGACGTCGATCTGGACCCGCAATGCCCGCAGCCGCATGAAGTTGTAGATCACCGTGCGGGTGTGCGGCGCGTCCTCGAACAGCCCCGCCGCCAGCATCATCTCCTCGTTGTAGAAGGCGATGCCCTCGTTGGCCCCGGAGTCGTAGTAGCGGCGGCGCACCGGCCGGGGATGCTTCCAGGCGAGCGCGAGCTGCTGGGCGTGCACGCCCTCGTGCACGATGCCGGCCCGCGGGTCGATGGCGTTGGCCGCGTCGAAATACGGCAGGCCGGGCGCGGGATCGGGGAGGTACGAGGTGGCGTCGCCGTCCGGATCGGCCAGGCCGGTCAGGTCGTCGGTGACACCGAGGAAGCTGAGCGGCTCCAGATAGTCCGGCAGCGGCGCGTTCCGGTAATGCCGGAGGGTGGCCGGCTGGCTCAGCAGCCCCTCGGCCTCCAAGAAGGCCCGGACCGCTAGCTCGTCGCGCTCATGCCGGGCGATCTGGCTCGCCGCGTCGGCGGGCAGACTCGGCGCCGGCCGGTCGCGGTGCCGGTGCGACTCCAGCCGCTCCAGGACCGAGGCCCGTTGGAACTCGCGGACGCCGATGGCCAGCAGGGCGTCGGAGTCCAGCGGGATGCACGCGACGTCGCGCAGGAACGCGTCGAAAGCGTCCCGGCCCACCGGCTCCCAGCGGGGCAGGCCGGGGCACAACCGGACCAGGAAGGCGCGCAGCCGGTCGAGGGCGTCGGCGGCGGTCGACGCGACCTCGTCCAGGGGCGGCGCGCCCGGAACCGCCCGGCCCAGCGCGGCCACCACCACCAGCAACCGGTCGCGGATCCCGTCCAGCGAGCCGACCGCCAGATCGACCAGCTCGGCCTGCGCCACCGCAGGCAGGACCTCCTCGGCGGCGGCCACCACCGCGGGCACGTTGCCCAGGAACCGGCCGACCTCGGCCAGCCGCGCGGCGTCCACGCCCGGCGGCAGCAGGACATCGAAGACCGGGCCCAAAGCCGCTTCGACGTACGCCGCGGGCTGCGCCCACCAGCGCAGCACGTCCAGCTCCCAGGTCACCCGGTTGAGGGCGGAGCGCAGCAGGCGTACGTCGACCCGGTCGGCCACGCTCGACCCGGCGGCACCGTGCACGCTCCGCTCGAGCGCCGCCAGCGCCTCCTCGAACGCGTCCCGCTGCCGGCGCTGGGCGGCGAGCGCGGCCGGGCCCAGCTCGGGCAGCCAGCCCGCCGGCCGGGTCACCCGCATGATGTCGTCGCTCGAACGCGGCTGGCAGCGCACCCGCCAGGCCCAGAACTCGGCGGAGAACCCATCGATCGTCAGCGTCACCCAAGCAGCCTAGGTCGGCGGCGGTTCGAGACGGGCCCGCGCGGCGGCCGCACCGTCCGCGTCGCCGGCTTTCTCGCACGCCTCGGCGGCGGCCGTCCAGTGCCGCCGCGCGCCCTCCGGGTCGTCCAGAACTCGTGCGGTGTCGCCGAGATAGAGCAGCGACCGGCCGACCGGCCGGCCGCCGTCCTGCCGCATCCGCAGGCTCTCCCGCAACAGCTGCTGAGCCCGTTCGGCGCGCCGCAGGTCGCCGTGGCCCGCCCCGGCGGCGACGATCGCCCCGGCGTTGAGCAGCACCGCGGCGTGCCCGTGCGGATCGTTGACGCCCGGGTGACAGTCCAGCGCGGCGCTCCAGGCCTGGGCGGCGTCCAGCCGCTCGCCGAGCCACCACTGGGCCAGCGCGAGGTTGGTCAGGGCGGCGGCGTAGCCGCGGCGGTCGCCGACGGCGTCGAACTGGTTGGCCGCGCGGATCAGGTGGTGGGTGGCGAACCGCGGCTCGTCGCGGGCCAGGAACGCCGCGCCCAGCCCCAGCTCGGTGAGCGCCTGGCCGGCCCGGTCGCTCGGCGAGCGCTGCCGGCGGGCCCGTTGGAGCTGGTCCAGCGCGCCGTCCACATCGCCCTGGTCGAGCAGCGCGAGGCCCAGGTTGGTCCGGGACTGGGCGGCGCCGCGCCGGTGCCGCAGCGCGACCGCGGCGGTCAGCTCGACCGCGGCTGCGTGCGGGTCGCCCTGCCAGCGGCGTACGGCGCCCAGCTCGTTGTGGGCCCAGCCGGCGACCGCCGGCGCGCGCCGGGCGACCGGGCTGGCCAGCACCGCGCGGCAGACCGTGGCCCAGTCGTCGAGCCGGCCGGCCGACGCATACCAGGTGCAGAGCGCGACCGCGAGCCGCAACCACCAGCGGCGCATCCGGCGGGGCGGGCTCTGCGGCAACGCGCCGGGCCGGCCCCACGGTTCGCAGACGAGCGTACGTAGCAGCGCCTCGTGCCGGCCGAACCAGCCGCCGGGCTCGGTGTCGGGCGGCGGCTCGGTCAGCAACTCCGCGTGCCGCTCGGCCTGCCGGGCCAGGTAGCGCACCAGCCGGGCCTGGGCGGCCACTTGTCGCCGGGGCGGCTCGTCGCACAACAGATGGATCCGGGTGTACTCGACCAGCAGGGGCCGCAGCCGGTACCGGCCGTCCGGGGTGACCGTGACGAACGCGCCGTCGGCCGCCTCGTCGAGCATCCGGTCGGCGTGCCCACGGTTGGTGCCGGCCAGCGCGGCGACCGCGTTGCGGCTGACCGGCTGCCGGACCAGCGCGAGCAGCCGGACCAGCCGCCGGGTGCCGCCGGGCAGCGCGGCGTAGGCCCGGTCCCGGCGAGCGAGCAGGGTCAGCGTCGCGTCGGCGCGCCCGGTTTCCAGGCCGTGCCGCAGTGCGGCCAGCAGATCCTGCCCCGACCAGCCCTGACTGGCCAGCCACGAGCCGAGCACCCGGACCGCATGCGGTTGCCGGCCGGCCAGCTCCACCATTTCCCGTACGCTCGGATCGGTCTGCAGGCCGCGCCGCGCCGGGCTGGCGTTGCGCACGGCGGCCGTGAAGAGCTCCACCGCGTCGTCGGTGGACGGCTCGGCCAGCAGCCGGATCCGGACCCCGGCGAGGCCGTTGAGCGCGGGGCCGCCGGCCAGCAGCAGCCGGCACTGCCGGGCGGGCGGCAACAAAGGCCGCACCTGCTCCGGCGTGTCGACGTTGTCCAGCACCAGCAGGATCTTGCGGTCGCCGAGCCCGGCGCGCAGCAGCGCGGCCACCGCGTCGAGGTCGGCGGCCTGGGCCAGCAGGGCCTCGTCGACGCCGACCTTGCGGCACAGCGCGTCGAGCACCTCGCGCGGTCGCAAGGAACGTGCCGTGCCGCGCCGATCGGTCTTGCGCAGATCCAGATAGAGCTGGCCGCCCGGGTAGTGGTTGCGCACCGCGTTGGCGGCCTGAACGACGCAGGCCGAGGTGCCGACCGCGCGCCGGCCGAGCAGGGCCACCGCGTGCTCGGTGCGGATGGCGTCGGCCAGCCAGTCCACGACCGCCCGGCGGCCCACGAAGCCGGTGGTGTCGGGCAGGTCGGTGGGCACCCAGGCCTCCTGGACCGGCACCGCGGGGGCCGGCTCGACCGGCGGGTCGACCTCCCGGGCCCGCCGGCTGCGCACCTCCAGGGTGGCCAGCACGCCGGCGATGACGATCGCGACGCCTGCGGTGATCCAGGTGACGGCGCCCAGGTTCCGGTCGATCAGGTCGGCCAGGATGTTGCTCGCGATCCCGCCGGCCACCGAGCCGACGGCGACCGACGCGGTCAGCACCCACTGCCACCGCTGCGGCCGCGCGGGCCGGCCCAGCTCCGGCCGCGGGCTCACCGGCCCACCCCGCTCACCGGACGGCTCCGGAGACCAGGCCCGTGATCACCTGGCGGCGGGCCAGCACGATGACCACCAGCGGCGGCACCGAGGCGAGCACCGCGAAGGCGGCCAGCGTCCCGCTGTTGGAGACGAACTGCCGGGTCTGGCCGAACAGCAACAGCCCGAGCGGCGTGCCCGCGCCGCCGAACAGCAGGCCGACCACGAAGTCGTTCCACACCTGGACGAACTCGAGCACGGCCACGGCGATGATGGCCGGCACCGCGGCGGGCACCGTGCGCCACAGCACGCCCCACTCGCGCCGGCCGGCTATCCGCGCCTCGCGGACCCGGGCGCCCGGCACGTCGGCGAGCGCGTTGCGCAGCACCAGCACGGCGAACGGCGCGCCCAGCGCCACGTGCACCAGGCCGAGCCCGAAGCTGGTGCCGGCCAGCCCGACCAGCTCCAGCACCTCGTTCACCGGGCCGGCGACCACCTGCACCGGCACCGCCGACGCGGCGACCAGCAGCACCCCGGCGGCGGCCGTGCCGGGCGGGCGCAGCCGGGCCAGCGCGTACCCGGCAGGCAGCGCCAGCGCGACCACCAGCACCGTCACCGACAGGGCGAGCACGGCGGTGAACCACAGCGAGCGGATCAGCTCGTCCTGGGCCAGCACGTCCCGGTACGAGCTCAGCCGCACCGACCAGGTGGTCCAGCCGCGGGTGGCGGCGTCCTGCGGCGAGTGCAGCGAGGTGGCCACGAGGGCGAGCACCGGCACCGCCCAGACCAGGGCGATCAGGATCGGCAACGCGCGGCGGACCGTCGTCCACCTGCTCCGGTCGCTCGCCGCCCGGATCGGCACGGGCGCCGGGACCGGCGGCGGCCACGCCTGCCGGCCACCGACCGCCGCGGCCACCACGCCGACGCCGAGGGCCGCCAGCCAGAGCGTGTTGAGGGCGGCGGCCGGCCCGGTGGTGGCGCTGCCCGAGGTCTGCCACACCCGGACCGCGAGGGTGGCCGCCTCGTCCAGGCCGGAGCCCGGCGCCATCACCAGGATCAGGTCGAACGCGCGGGCCGTGCCGAGCGCCACCAGCGCGAAGACGATCGCCGCCGTACGCCGCAGCAGCGGCCGCCACAGCGCGTCCCGGAACACGTCGAGCCGGCCGCCGCCCTTGCTCCGGACCGCGTCGGCCAGGTCGGTCGGCAGCGCGTCCAGCGCCGCCCGGAACACGACCACGGGCAGCCCGATCCAGGCCCACACGAACGCCGACATCAGCGCGACCGTGATCAGGTCGGGGCCCAGCCAGGCCGGCGCCGAGTCGGCCGGCACCCCGAACAGCCCAGCCAGCGCCGTCAGCACCCGCGAGCCGGTGCCGCGTGCCGGGTCGGGGTCGTAGAACAGCCGGAACATCACGCCCGTCACCACGAGCGGCAACGCCATCGGCGCGAGCAGCAGCAGGGTGCCGGCCCGGCGGGACACCGCCAGCAGGTAGCCCAGCACGATCACCACCACGGGCACCACCGCCGCCCACAGCACGGTGCGGCCCAGCACTCCCCAGGTGCCCTCCGCGGCCAGCGCGATGCGGAAATTCGCCAGCGCCACCCACTGGCCGTCCGGCCCGGTCAGGCTGGCCTGCACGGTGCGCGCCACCGGCCAGAGCAGGATCCCGCCCAGCAGCAACGCGATCGGGGTGAGGAGCAAAGACGCAAAACCACCGCTCGGGTACGCCCGGCTGCGCCGACCCGGTCCGACGTCGTCGATGACCACCGTCTCGCCGAGCAACCGCGCCCGGGTGCTCGCCGGCCCCGTCACGAGCCCGCCTCCCGCCGGGCCTGGGCGGCCGCGCGGTCCAGCCGCCGGACGGCCCGGTCGACGGCGTCCGGCCGGGTCACCTCGGCGAGGAAGTCCTGCAGGATCTTCCAGCTGCCCAGCCCGTCCGGGCCGCCGAGCGAGCCGCGCAGCTGGTCGGACAGGTCGAACTGGAGCGTCCCGCTGGCATCGCGCAACTCGGCGGCGCGGGTCACGGCCCGAGCGTCGCCGTACGCCTCGGGCGGGATCAACAGGTTGGGCGACAGGTAGCCGCCCGCGGTGATCCAGGACTGGAACGACGTCGGCCGGGTCAGCCACTCGACCAGGTCGCGGCCGGAGCTGGAGCCGTTGAACACCACGGCGGCGTCGCCCGCCACCAGCAGCGGCCGGGTCCCGGCCACCGCGGGGAAGCGGGTCGACGCCAGCGGGGCCGCCCCGGCCGGCCGGAACTTGTCGGCGGTCGCGGCGACGAAGTCACCCTCGACCACCATCGCGGCGCGGCCCTCGGTCACCTGGATGATCGACTCTTCCTGCTGGGTGATCAGCGCCCGGCCGATCCCGTCCGGGAATGCGCCGGGGATCGCCCAGACCGCGGCGAGTTGGCCGAGCGCGGACCGTACCAGCGGGCTGTCCCAGGCCAGGGTGCCGTCGACCAGCCGCTGGTATTCGCCCGCCCGGGCGAAGCCGATGAGCAGGTTCTCCAGCCAGTCGGTGAGCACCCAGCCGTCCGCCGCGCCGATCGCCAGCGGGGCGGGGCGGCCGGCCGCGGCGAGCCGTTGCACCATCGAGACGAACTCGGCCCAGGTCGGCGGCGGCTCGCTCTGCCGGTCGGGGGAATACCAGACCAGCGACTTGTGCGCGGCCTTGACCCAGGCGCCGTACTGCGCGCTGTCGACGGTGAGCATTTCCTGCCAGGGTGTGGCGAACCGGGCGGAGACCTCGGCCGGCACCGGCTCCAGCCAGCCCCGGCGGGCGTAGTCGGTGATCAACCCGATCTGCGGCACGATCGCGACATCGGGCTGGTTGGCCGTCCGATAGCGGGTGCTGAGGAAGGCGTCGATGTCGTTGCGGGTGCTGACCACATCGACCGGCCTCGGGTAGTGCTTGACGACCTCGCGGAACCGGGTCAGCTCGCCGCCGCTCCAGACCACGGCGACCTGCACCGCCCGCGGCGACCGGCCGCAGCCGCCCACGCCCGCAACAACGGCGCCAAGGGCTCCACTGAGGACGGCGCGCCGGCTCGTCATTGTTGAGCCTCCTCGGGCACTGCCACGACTTGTGCGTCCGGCAGGGCGATCGGCGTGGTAGCGAAGACCACGGTGGCCGGGGCGGCCGAGACCGGCGACTCGATCCGCGCCAGCAGCTCGTCCAGCGGGCCGCAGACGGCCGGGTCGGGACGTTCGAAGACCAGCACCTCGGGCAGCGACACCACCGCCCGGGCCAGCGCGCCACGCATCCGCTGCTGCGCGGTGATCTCGTGCGGGCGCTGCTCCAGGACCGGCCCGAGCTCGAGCTGATAGATCAAAGTGGACGCCCAGCCCCGGACGATCTCGTGCACCGACTCCTGCCGCCAGACCAGATATTCGATGTTCTGCCGGACCGTGAGGTGTGGCAGCAGCGCGCCGCCGCGCGGCACGTAGCCGATCTGCCGGGCGCCCGGCGGCAGCGCGGTGACGTCCCGGTCGCCGACCAGGACCCGGCCCGAGATCGGCGCGGCCAGCCCGGCCACCACCCGGGCCAGCGCCGTCGCGGCGTCGACGCCCGCGGTCACCACGGTGCGGTCGGCCTCCCGCGCGGAGAGCGACAGCTCGGCACGGCCCCCGCCGGGCACGGCCACGGTCAGCTCACACAGCTCGAGAATCGCCGAACACCTCCCCGGCCCGCCGGTTCGCCTGTCGACCGACTCGAATATCGACAGTCGGTGACTTCACCCTAGCGATCCGGTGCCCGTCCAGGGTGCCCGGTCGCGGGCCGGGGCCGGCCGCGGATCAGCAGAAGCGGGGCAGGTGCCGGGCCAGTTGGGCGCGCCAGGACGGCCAGTCGTGCGGCACGTCGTGGCCCCACAGGTCCAGCTCGTGCCGGAGGTCCTTGCCGGCCAGCAGGCCCGCCATCCGCCGGGTCGACTCCAGCGAGCCGGTGGTGTCCTCCCAGCGGCCCTGCCCGCAGACGAGCAGCACCGACAGCCGGGACCGCAGCCAGTCCAAGTGGTCGCCGTGCAGGTTGGCGACGTACTCGATGGGGTTGTTGAAGTAGACCTCGTCGCCGTGCTCGCCCCAGCTGCGCCAGGTCGTCGGGTCATAGTTGCCCGAGAAGCACAGGGCCAGCGGGAACACGTCGGCGCGTTTGAAGGCGAAGTTGACGGCGTGGTAGGCGCCCATCGAGAAGCCGGCGGTCGCGATCTCGGCGGAGCCGCCCGAGTCCGAACGGATGTGCGGCACCACGGCGTCGAGGATCCACGACTCGTAACCGGCGTGTCGGCGGGCGCGCTCGGCCAGCGGCAGGTGCTCGGCCGACCAGGTGCCGGCGTCGAACGAGTCGACGCAGTACAGCTTGACCCGGCCCGCTTCGATCAAGTCCTCGACCGCGGCGACCATGCCGCGCTCCGCGAACTCCCACGCGGTGCCGCCCTCGGTCGGGAAGACCAGCAGCGGGCGGCCCCAGTGACCGTAGCCGGCCACGGTCGCCTCGGCATCGCCCGACGGCGAGCGCAGGTTGACCGAGTAGTGGCGCACTCGCGGACCTCCCCTCGTGTCTGCAATCACGTATGGGTACCACGCCTTGCTTGCTATGATCTCCTTAAAGCGCTTTAAGAAATTCGATCAGTCAAGGTTCGATCAGTCAAGGAGAGCACCATGCAGCTCGCGACGAAGATCCGTCACGCGCGCACCAGTCTGGCCCACCGTCGCACCGTGCGGCTCGCCCACCGGCAGCTCAGCGCAGAGTTGGCCACCTTCACCAGCGCCGCCGACCGGGCCGAGCTCGACCAGATCCTGGAGCGGCACACCGACGCCGAGACCCGGGAGATCCGAGCCATCCTGGTCCGGCAGCAGGCCTGACCCGCAGCTCCGCCCCCGACGAACCGCCCGGCGCCCCCGCCGCGGCGGTTCTTGCGTTTCCGGCCCGGTGGCCGGCGGTTGGCGTTTCCGCCCCGATGGCCGGCGGCTAGCGTTCCCGCCCCGACGACCGGCGGTCAGACCGTGAAGCTGCCGACCAGTCGGTCGACGTCGGCGGCCATCCCGGCGAGGTCGGCGGCCGAGCGCTGCGTCGCGCTGGCGCCGCTCGACGTCGACGTCGCGTTGGTCGCCACGCCGGTGATGTTCTCGGCGATGTTCTGCGCGCCGGTGGCCACCTCTTGGACGCTGCGGCTGATCTCGGCGGTGGTCGCCGACTGCTCCTCCACGGCGGCGGCGATGGCCGTCTGCATCCCGTTGATCTCCTCGACCACCCGGGCGATGCCGGCGATCGCCTCGCTCGCCTCGGCGGTGGTGCCCTGGATCGCGGCGACCTTGGCGGTGATGTTCTCGGTCGCCTGGGCCGTCTCCTGGGCGAGATCCTTGACTTCGCTGGCGACCACGGCGAAGCCCTTGCCGGCCTCGCCCGCCCGGGCGGCCTCGATTGTCGCGTTCAGGGCCAGCAGGTTCGTCTGCTCGGCGATCGCCACGATGATCTTCACGATGTCGCCGATCTCGGCGCTGGCCTCGTTCAGCCGGCCCACTGAGGCGGAGGTCTGCTGGACGGCGTCGACGGCCGTGACGGCCACGCCGGCCGCGTCCGTGGCGTGCCGCGAGATCTCGTTGATCGCGGCGCCCATCTCCTCGGTCGCCGACGACATCGTCTGCACGTTGGCGGAGACCTCCTCCGCCGCCTGCGCCACCAGCCCGGCCTGGTCGGAGGTCTGCTGCGCGTCGCCGCCCATCCGGGTGGAGACGGTGTTCAGCTCCGCGGAGGCCTGCGACACGGTGGTCGAACTCGCCCCGATGCTGACGATGGCCGCCCGCAGGGCGCTCAGCGCCTCGGTGAGCGCGTGACCCATGGCGGCGACCTCGTCCCGGCCGCGGATGTCGATCTTGACACTGAGGTCCCGCTTGGCGACCGATCGCAGCGCGCCCACCATGACCGCCAGCGGCCGGGTGATGGACCGGGTGACGACCACCGCGATGATCAGCAGGACCGCGATCCCGGCCAGTCCGACTGTCAACACCATGGTCTTGGTGGCCGTGATGAGCGTCGCGGTGTGCTGCTGCGCCGTCACGGCCTCGCCGGCCAGCGCCGCCCGGGCCGCGGTGATCTTGTCCTTCAGGGCGTTCGCCCGGCTGCGTTCGCGGTCCAGGGCGACCCCCGCCGCGGCGCTCGACGGGTCGATCGGCGCCAGGATCGGCATCTGCGCCTTCACCTCGTCGAGGTAGGTGGCGTAGTCGCCGTTCAGCGTGCCGAGTTGGTCGCTGATCGCGGTTGGCAGCGCCAGCCCGGTGATGGTCGCCCAGGAGCTCTGCGCCGCCGCGGTCAGGCTCTCCAGGGCGGTGATCGCCGCCTTGCGCTGGGTGTCGTTGGTGGCCAGCAACTCGTCGCGCTCGGCGATCTGGGTCTCGCTGGCGAGCTTGTCCAGCACGATCAGCTCGGCGTTGGCGTCCTCGATCTGGGTGCGGGTCGCGTTCTCGTCGGACAGCATGCTCGCGTTCAGGTACGCCGTGCCGCCGATCACCCCGGCGATCAGCCCGCCGATGCAGGTCAACAGCGCCAGCCGGCGCCCGACGGTCAAGTTGGCCAGTCGCATGGTCCGCTCCATTTCGCACCCGGTCGGATACCCGGCAGCAACCTGTTCGGCACCCCTCCTGGGGCGGCTGAGCATTTTGCGTACGATCGGCGCCCCAAGAAATCGAAGAACATCAGTCCGTTCTATTGCCAACGCTTTTCGTAAGTGTTGCGATAAGCCGATCCCCGCATCGGAGGAAGACAGATGCTCAGATCCCTGGGCGCAGCGCTGCTTCTCGGCACGCTCGTCGCCGTCCCCCTCGCCCCGTCCGCCGCTGCCGCCGCCGCAGCCCGCGCGGAAGTCTCGCCCGCGCCCGCCCAGACCATCGACGACTTCGGCGCGTCCGGCGCCTGGTGGGTCAACGATCTCGGCAACTTCGCGCCCGCCGTCCAGGCCCGGGTTGCCGACCTGCTGTTCGGCTCCGACGGGCTGGCGCTGTCGGCGTATCGCTACAACATCGGCGGGGGTGGCACCGCCGTCACCACCCCGGCCCGGGCAGCGCAGACCTTCCGCACCAGCAGTGGCGGCTACGACTGGACCCGCGACCCGGGCGGGCAGACCTTTCTCAGGTACGCCAACCAGTACGGCGTCGCGGACCTGGTCGGCTTCGTCAACAGCGCGCCCGCGGCGTGGACCAGCAACGGCCAGAGCTGCGGCGGCACCCTCAATAGCGCGAACGTCCAGGCGTACGCCAGCTATCTCGCGGATATCGCCCAGCACTTCGACGGCCAGGGTGTCCACCTGGACTACCTGAGCCCGATGAACGAGCCGACCGTGACCTTCAGCGCGTGTGGCCAGGAGGGCATGGGCGTGCCGGTCGCGCTGCGCGACGACGTGGTCAGCGCGCTCGGCGCGACGCTCGCCGCGCGGGGCCTGACCTCCGCGATCAGCGCCGACGAGTCGAACCAGGTCGGCAACTTCAACACCCAGGTGCCGCAGTGGCTCGGCCAGAGCGGCGCGGCCGGGTACGTCGCCACCCTGGCCCACCACACGTACGACTTCCCGAGCGACACCGCGATGATCGGCGCGCTGAACGTCGGCCGGGCGGCCGGCAAGAAGACGTGGGCAAGCGAGATCTGTTGCTTCGGCGCGAGTGGCGGCTACGGCCAGGGCTACGACCCGACGATCGGCGGCGCGCTCAACCTGGCCGGCATCGTCTATCGCGACCTCGCCGTCACCTACGACACCGCGTTCCACTGGTGGACCGCGCTGTCCTCGGAACTGGGCTGCTCGCCCACGGCCAGCAGCAGTTGCGTGACCGCCACGAACTCGTCGGGCTGGAACGACGGCCTGATCTACTACGACCCGAACTACGCGAGCAACGGCAACCAGTCCTTGTACCTCACCAAGCGGTACTACGCGCTGGGCCAGTTCAGTCGCTTCGTGCGGCCGGGCGCGGTGCGCTACAACGTGAGCGGGGCGCCGAGCGGGGTGCAGGTGTCCGCATTCGACCGGGCCGGCCAGTGGACGCTCGTGGTCACCAACCAGAACACCAGTGCGACGTCGCTGGCGCTGCACCTCAACGCGAAGAACAACGTGTCCTTCAACTCCGCACGCCGCACCAGCGCCACGGAAAGCCTCGCCACGGTGGCGGCGCCGACCATCTCGTCGGGGACGCTCACCACATCGCTGCCGGCTCAGAGCATCACGACGTACGTGCTGGACCAGTCCGGAACCGGCGGCAGTTCGCTGAGCACCACCCTGATCGGCACGGGCTCCGGCAAATGCCTCGACGTGCTCGGCGCGGGCACGGCGAACAGCACGGCCCTGGACATCTGGACCTGTAGCGGCGGCACCAACCAGGCCTGGACCCTGACGGCGGCCGGCGAATTGCGCGTCTACGGCGACAAGTGCCTGGAGGCGTACCAGCAGGGCACCGCCGACGGCACGAAGGTGGATATCTACACCTGCAACGGCGGGGCGAACCAGAAGTGGCAACTGAACGCGAACAACACCATCATCGGCGCCCAGTCGGGCAAATGCATCGACGTCACGGGCGGCAGCACCACGAACGGCGCCCTGGTCATCCTCTGGACCTGTAACGGCGGCACCAACCAGTCCTGGCAACGCCCATGACCCGTACGCAATAGCGAATTTTGGTGAAATGCGAAGGCGTGCCCGGCGCTCGTAAAGGCCGGGCACGCCTTCGTCTCGGCCGGCCTCTGTGGAGCATTGGGCACGTCTCGGGCCCGATTCCAGGGGCGATAGCGGCGGGCGCGCAGAGCTCGTTCAGGAGAGCGGGCTACATTAGTGATCTTCACATGCACGTCGGCGCGACCGTCGTCATTGCTTGCCGGGGGAAGGCAGCACGATGCGCGCGCGACTGCGACGCCCTTTTCGGAGGAAAGCTCAATGGATTCGTACACGATCACGATCGCCCCCAACGACGACAGCGGCGCCAGCACCAAGCTTGTCGTGGACTCGTCCGGGGGTCAGGTCCGGATCACCGATGTGCACTTGCACGCCGCGGAAGGCTTGTCCGGCAGCCAGATCCCGCATCTCGACTTCGGGCTGTTGCTGCGCGCCGTCATCGGCGCGGGCCCGGCACCGCACCCCGCCGAAGAAGCCCCGGCCGACACTGCCGCGCTGGCCGCGCCCGCCTCGGCGGCGCGAGCCATCGAAGCGCCCGCGCCAGTGGCCGACGAGCCGGCGCCGTCCGCACAGCCGGAACCGTCGGCGGAGTCGGCGTCCGAGGCGCCTGCCGCCGCGCCGCTGAGCGAGGCCGTCGAGGCCGAGGCGCCGGTCGCCGCACCGCGCCGCCGGGCCACGAAGACCGCGGCGGCGGCCCCGGCCGCCATCACACGCCGCCGGGCCGCCAAAGCCGCGACGGCGGAGGCACCGGCCACCAACGGTCGGCGCCGGGCCGCGAAGGCTGCCGCGTCGGAGGCGCCTGCCGCCGCCACGCGCCGGCCTCGGGCCGCGAAGGCCGCGGCGTCGGAGGCGCCGGCCACTACCCGTCGGCGCCGGGCCGCCGAGCCCACGGAAGCGGCACCCGCGGTCGCTCCTCGCCGCCGGGCCGCCAAGACGGCGTCGGCTCCCGCAGTGTCGGCCACGTCGCGCACGCGGCGCAGCCGCACGGCAGCCGCGACCGCGGACAGCGAAACCGGTGCCGGCTCGGCGACAGCCAAGCGGGCCGCCGCAAAGCAGGCGCCGGCGACCAAGCAGACCCCGGCGAAGAAGCAGGAGCGGCCGGCCACCACCGGCGCCGGCCGGGTGTACCGCCGCACTCCCGACGATCTCGCGGCGGTCTTCGAGCAGGCGGGATCCGTGGCGGGCGTAGCCGCGCACTACCAGGTGCCCCGGCACACCGCCCAGGGCTGGGTCGGCCGGTTGCGCGCGGCAGCAAAGTAGCGGGACGGCGACCGGCCCGATCAGGCGATCGGGCCGGTCGCTAACCAGATTGCTGCCACCACTGCAACACGTGCAGTGCGCGGCGGGTGTTCCAGCGGCTCGCGCCGGGCTGTTCCAACTGGAACCATTGACGTCCCGCGTGCGGTGAATAGGTCGACCAGCGGCCATCCTTGCGGCGGGCGCGGCGCAGCAGTTCGACGGCGTCGTACAGGCGGTCGTCGTGCTGCGCGCCGCTGTCACAGAAATGTTCGAGGCCGCGGAGCACGTCGAAGTGCCACTCGGGGAAGGCGGGAAACCGGACGCTCGCACGGACGGCCACCTCGCCGGTGCGGTGTGACTGATAGAGCTTGTGGGCGAGGAAGAAGTCGCGGCCGCGCCGCTGTGCGTCGGCCGTGTCCAGGCGGCCGCCGGTGGTCGCGTACGCCTCGAGCGCCTCGAGCGCCTGGATGCTGGTGTGGAACGAACTGTGCTTGTTCTTGTCGGTGTGGGTGGCGCAGTTCCAGCCGCCGTCGGCCAACTGCTCGTCCAACAGATACGCGACCAACTCATCGAGCCCGGCCGCGTCGTACGCATGGCATCGGGTCAATCGCACCACAATGGCGGCGATGCACGTCTCGGGCACGCGCCACCGCGCCCGCCATTGCCAGAGCTGCTCGCAGCCAAGCAACGCCGCGGGGTGCCCGGCCGGCAGTCCCAGCCACAGCAGCCGCAGCAGGGTGTAGGTAGTCGACGTCCACTTGGGCGAGTACACGCCGTCGCCCCACCCGCCGTCCGCGTTCTGGGCGGCCAGCAACCGGGCACCCCACCCCTCGGTGGCGACCCGCGCCCGTTCCCGGGCCACTTCGTCGTCGCGCGCATCGGTGAAGTCCCGCAACACCCGCCACCGGATCGCCGGATCGCCCTCCAGCAGCCAGGGCAGCAACTGCTCGGCAACGCTGACACTCATCCCGCCATCCTGACCGTGCACCCTGCCGAAGTCGACCCCGTCAGCCGCATTTCGGCTGCGGCGCCGGGTGCCGGCCGGCTTATCGTCGCCCTGCGAGTACCTGTATCGGTGCGGTGTTCCTCCCTGGCCGCGCCGCCACCAGGATCGTTGGCGTTGACCCAACGCGACAGGGAGCATCGATCGACTGGCACTTCACCGAGTGGCAGGCCAAACCGATCGGGTTCGTCTCCTACGGCGGGCGCGGCGGTGGCCTGCGCGCGATCGAGCAGCTCCGGTTGGTCTTCGCCGAACTGCACGCGGTGACGGTGCGCGACTCGGTCAGCTTCGATCGGCACTGGGAGCGGTTCGACGACGCCGGTGCGTTGTCGGACGCCGAAGAGCCCGACGCGGCGGCGAAGGTGCTGCTGGATCAGCTGGCCTGGTGGGCGAGGGCGCTGCACGAGGCCCGCACGGCCCGGCCGTACGCGGCCGCATAGCCGAACCCGCCGGATCAGGCCTCAGCCGCGGGGCAACGCGCTCCGGGTGGCGGCACGATCAGGTCGATCAGATAGCGGTCGATCATTGCGGTCGTGCACGGTGTGTTGCCGTACGCCCCATGCCCGGACCCCTCGTAGGTGACCAGCCTTCCGGGCCTACCCAGTTGGGCGGCGACATTCGTCGCCCACACGTAGCCGGTGCGAACGTCGTGCACTGAGTTGAGCAACAGCAGCGGCGTCGTTGTCCGGACGTGGAGCTGGTGCGGTGGGTTGGCGACCGGCGACGGCCAGCCCAGGCACGCCCGCACGGCGAGGAGTCCACCGCCGTAGCGAACGTCGGGCGCCACCGCCGCGGCGTCGCGTACCAACGAGGCGTAGGCCTTGTAGTCGCGCACGTCGGCGGGCCAATCCGCGCAGAAGACCGACGACACCAATGGCGGTAGCGTGATCCGAGGCGCCTTCCCGTCGCGCAGCGCGGCGATTGCGTTCGACAGGCTCACGCGGTCGGGGGCGGCGAGCAGGGCGATCGGCAGGATCGCGAGCTCGAAGGCGGTGTTCGGCGCATACTCGCCCTGGTCCGCCCGGTCCAGTACGTCGTTCCACACCGCGCGAACATCCGACCCGTGTAGAGCGCAGTCGATCGATGTGGCGCACCACGCGACGAACTCGTCGAACGCGTCCTGCAGCGCCAATGCCTGCGTCCGGACGAAGTCGCGCACGTCGAGGCTGTGGTCGAAGACGCTCTCGAGGACGATCGCCCGGACCCGGCCGGGGTAGCGCTCGGCGTACAGCTCGCCGAGCAGCGTGCCGTACGAGCTGCCGTGGAACGTTAGTTTCTGCAGGCCAAGCGCGTTGCGGAGCGCATCGAGGTCGCGGACGGCGCTCAGCGTGTCGGCGTGGTCGAATACCGGGCTGGTCGCCCGGCAGGAGGCCCACATCGCCCGGTTGTAGGCGATCGTCGCGTCGAAGTCGGACTGGCTGGCCAACAGCCCGGGCGGCGCCGGAAGCCCAGGGTCGGACGGGCACGCGGCGCCGCCGCTGCGTGCCACCCCGCGCGGATCGAAACTGACGGTGTCGAACCGGTCGAGAATCTCGGCGCTGAACCGGTTGCCGCGCCGGATCCGCTCCACCCCGGAGTCGCCCGGACCGCCCGGTCCGAACACCAGTGTCCCCACCCGCTCGGCCGGCTTGCGAGCGGGCCGCCGGGCGACGGCCAGTTCGAACGTGGCACCGTGCGGGTTCGACCAGTCGACCCCGCGGGTGTGCCGAAGCTCGGCGTTGGCTAGGCGGAGATAGCGCTCGAGGTCGCCGGGGTGGTCGGCGAGGGCGTTCAGGGCCGCGTCGGTGGCGATGGACGCGTTCGGGCCGTGCCCGAGCCCGTCGACCACGGCGACGGTCAGCGCGCCCGCTTCCTCGGTGACGACCCAGCCGTCGCCGCAGGGCTCGTCGATCCCGACCGAGATGCCGGCCCAGCGCCGCGGCGCCCGGGCCACGCGGGCCCGGCGGTGCTGGTCGGCGGTCACCACGGCGAGGACCACGGTGCCCCGGTCCGGCCGGGTGTGGATGTCGAAGTACGACGAGGCGCGGTGTACCGCCGCGAGGCCGCAGCCCAGTCCCTTCGGCGCCGGCGAGCGGCCCTCGACGGCCGCGGCGACGTCCCGGATGCCGGGTCCGCGGTCCACCGCGAGCAGCTCGACCCCGTGCGGCGGCAGGGGACGGGCCAGGATCCAGCCGCCCGGATCCGCGTGCCGTAACAGGTTGGTGGCCAGTTCGGTGGCGGTCTGCGCCGCCACGGCGGCGAGCTGCGGGTCGATCAGCAGCTGTGCGGCATAGCCGTCGACCGTACGCCGGACCGCGCCCACGTCGGCGCTGTCGGCCACCACGAACCGCTGGTGCGTGGACTGCCGGGCGGTGTCCCGGGTCAGCGTTCCCACTGATTGATCACCACCGTGGTGCCCCGGCCCGGGGCGGAGTCGATCGTGAACTCGTCGACCAGCCGGCGGCTGCCCGGCAGCCCGAGGCCGAGGCTGCCCACGGTGCTGAACCCGTCCGCCATCGCCTCGTCGAGGTCGGCGATGCCGGGCCCGTGGTCGGCGAAGACGGCCCGGACACCCGGCCCGGTCCCGGCGACGGTCTCCTCGATCGACACGGTGCCCTGGCCGCCGGTGGCGTAGCGCAGGATGTTGCGGGCCAGTTCGCTGCCCGCGGTGATCAGCTTGGTGGTCGCGGTCAGCCCGAGCCCGGTCCGCTGGGCGGCCGAGCGCAGCGCGGACCGCACCTCCAGCAGATCCGACTCGCCGCCGATGGTCACCTCGGTGCGGGCCGCCCTGTCGTTGCGGGGTGGGTCAACCGCGATCGTCATGGCTGGTCAAACTGGCTCGTGTTTGTCCACGAACGAGTCGAGCACCGCCAGGCCGCTGACGTCGATCAGCGCGGCCCGCGCGCCGATCCGGGCCACCTGATCGGTGATCTCGCGTTCGATCGACTCGACGGTCCGGTCGTCGAGGTCGCCCTGGAGCGTCACCAACAGGTCCGGGCCCATCCGCATGATGGGTACGACGTCAGGCACGCGGGCCGACCCGCTCGCCCGCGTCGGCCCCCGCCCGGACCATCCGCAGCGCGAGCTGGAGCGCGTCCTTGAGGCTCGTCCGGCTGCGCAGGCCGGCCAGGTCGATGCCCAGGTGCACCATCGACTGCGCGATCTCCGGGCGTACGCCGCTCAGGATGCTCGCCGCGCCCATCAGCCGGGCGGCCTCCACAGTCTTGAGCAAGTGCCGCGCCACGCCGCTGTCCACCGCCGGTACGCCGCTCACGTCCAGGATCACCACCTCGGCCTGGTCCGCCGCGATGCGTTCCAGCAGGCTCTCGGTCAGCCGGGCGGCCCGCATGCTGTCCAGCGTGCCGATCAACGGCAGGATCAGCACCTTGTCCCACACCTGGATCACCGGCGTGGACAGCTCCAGGATCTCGTCGCGCTGCCGCTGCACCAGCTGCTCCTGCTCGCGCCGCTCGGTCAGGTCGCGGGCCACCTTGACGAAACCCGTCAGCTCGCCCTGGTCGTCGAGGATCGGGCTGAGCATCACGTTGGCCCAGAACCGGGTGCCGTCCTTGCGGATGCGCCACCCCTCGACCTCCAGGCTGCCGGTCCGGGCGGCGCCGGACATCTCCCGGTCGGCCATGCCCGCGCGCGCGTCGTCCTCGGTGTAGAACATCGAGACGTGCCGCCCGACCACCTCGTCGGCCACGTAGCCGGTCAGCTTGACCGCGCCCGGATTCCAGGACCGCACCAGACCCTCGCGATCGAGCCGGATCACCTCGTAGTCGGCGATACCGTCCAGCATCTGCTGCACGGCCCGCAACGCCAGATTCTGCTCGCGCTGCTCGGTCAGGTCGACCGCCACCTTGACGAAGCCGACCACCGATCCGATCACGTCCCGGATCGGCGTCAGCACCACCGAGACCCAGATCTGGCTGCCGTCCTTGCGGACCCGCCAGCCCTCGGTCTCGTAGCGGCCGGCCTCCGCGGCGGTCTGCAACTCGATGTCGACCCGCCCGTCGCGGATATCCTCCTCGGTGTAGAACACGGTGACCGGCTTGCCGATGATCTCCTCGGCCGTGTATTGGGTCAGCCGCTGCGCGCCGGGATGCCAGCTGCAGATGGTGCCCTTCTCATCGAGCCGGATCACCTCGTAATCGACGATGCTGTCGATCATCTGGCTGAAGTAGGCAGCCATGTCCTCGACGGCCCTCAGCTGATCTTCTGACACGGAAGCCCCCGAATGCCCGCACCATATGCTGTGATTAGCGGTGTTTCGTCGTCAACTCTATGCTCCGGCCCAGGGCCCGAAGGGCGTTTCCAGCAACAGCTGAGGCCGGTGCTCAGAGGCCGATGTTCGACTGCGGTCCGGCGTACGTCTTGAGCAGGCTCGGCAGATCGGCGGCCGGGTCGAGCGTGTACGCGTAGTAGCTGCTCGGGGTGAAGGCCGACCCGTTGGTCTCCTGCTTGCCGGTGCTGTTGACCACGATGCTGCCGCTCTGCCTGAGCTGCGCGGCCGACGTACTGCAGTAGTACGGGTTGTTGACGTTGTCGAAGTAGCTGTTCTCGAGCACCATCTTCGTCGCGCCCCGGGACAGGTTGCCGTACGAGGTGATGTTCTGCATGTAGTTGTTGTAGAGATGCGCCAGCGCGACATTGTCCGTGCTCGGGTTGCGCTGGTTGGTGTTGTGGATCCAGTTGTGGTGGATCGTCATCCGGGACGTGACGTTGTCGGTCCAGCCGATCCCGAACGCCTTGTTGCCCTCGGCGAGCACGTTCCAGGAGACGGTCAGATAGCTGGTGTCCTTGCGGCTGTCGATGAGACCGTCGTTCATCCGGGTGATCAGGTTGTGGTCGATCCAGACGTGGTCGGCGGTGTCCATCTGGATGCCGTCGAAGTCGAATTCCTTGTCGTCCGGGTCGTCCGAGGTCATCTGGGTGTCGCGGATGGTCAGGTTGCGGATGATCACGTTCCTGGTGCCGGCGCCGAGGAAGAAGCCGCCGCCGACGATCTGGCCGGACTTGCCGACGCCGACGATCGTCTTGTCGGACTTGACCTTGACCTCGGTGCCCTTCGGCGTGATCGTGATCGCGGCCGCCACCTTGATGGTGTACGCGCCGCTCGCCCCGGCGTACTTCTCCAGATCCGCCTGGGTGGTGACGGTGACCGTGGTCCCGCCCGCGCCCCCGGTGGTGCCGCCGCCGGTCGCGGCGAAGCCGTCCGGCGCCGCGGCCCAGCTCCGCCCGGACGTGGTGGGCGTACTCGCCGGGGCCGGCGTGGTCAGGGGGTTCCAGCCGTCCGGGCCGGCGAGATACTTCTGCGGGGTGTAGTTCGCCGCCTGCGCGTCGGAGAGCTGCGGACGGTTGCCGTTGGTGGTCGCGCCGGAGCCGGTGTTGCGGTATTCGCCGAACCGCGCGTTCTGCCAGGTGTTGGCGCTCATGTCGGTCCACGGCCGGGCGGTGGCGACGGTCGCGCTCAGCGTCGACTCCCGATAGGTCACCTGCGCGTCGGCCCGCCACGGCCGGCCGAGCTGCGTCACGTTGTTCGCCGCGCCGGTGATGGCCGACTTGTAGAACAGGAAGCCGTAGGCCTTCGCCGCGGGCGTCGAGGCGGCCGTGATCGGCCCGCCGGTCGTGCGCTTCTCGTGGATCGTGCAGCTGTGGAAGACCGCGGTGCCGCCGCCGAAGATGAAGTCGACCGTGCCCTCGATGTACGAGTTCACGAAGTACGACCGGGCGTTGTCGTTCACTAGCAGGGTGTCCTGGTCGCCGAGGAGCCGGACGTTGCTGAAGGTGGCCCGGTCGGCGTTCAGGTGCAGCGCCACCGCCTGGCCGCCGCTGCTCGCCGAGCTTTCATCGAAGTCGTTGGCGATGGTCAGGTTGCTGGCGACGAAATCCTTGCCATAGACGAACGCGGTCGCGCTGTTCGCCGTCCCGTAGGTGCCGGCGCTGTGGTTGTTGACGATCACGACGTCGGCGGCCGAACCGCCGGTGCCCTGCAGCGTGATGTACGGCTTGCTGGCCGGCACCGTGACGATCTCCCGGTACGTGCCGGGCTTGATGGTGATCGTCACCCGGCTGGCGTTGCCGGTGCCCACCGCGTCGATCGCGGCCTGGACGGTTCGGTAGGTGCCGGAGCCGTCCGCCGCGACGGTGTTCGACACTCCGGTGCTCGTGGAAACCGGGGTGAAGGCCCATTGCTTGTTGCTGTTGGCGGTGCAGGTCTCCTGGATGATCGCGGCGCCGGAGGCGGTCGAGGCGCCCTGGTCGGAGACGCAGAGGCCGGTGGCGGCGCTGACGATCTGGAACGTGTTGGTGCCGGAGGCGGTGAGCTTCCAGAGTTGGTTGCTTTGCGCCGGCGCGCAGGTCCACTGCTGCAGTCGCAGACCCGACGTGGTGGCTCCGGCGGGTACGTCGATGCATTTGCCGCTGTTGACGTTGACCAGCTGGTATTGCGACCCGACGGCGGTGAGCTTGAACTGCTGCCAGGGCGAGTCGGCGGTGCACGACCACTGCTGCAGCAGCGCGCCGGAGGCCGTCGACGCGGACGGCACGTCGAGGCATTTGCCGCTTTTGCTGACGGCCAACTGGTAGACGCCGCCCGCGGCCGGCAACGTCGCCGCCTGCGAGGGCAGGATGGCGTACGCGATCACGGCGGTCGGCACCACGACCGCGAGCGCTGCGATCAGCGTGCGGCGCGAGAGAGGGGACACGAGGGCGGTCCTTTCGTCACACTCAGCGATTGCCGCCGGGGGAGGGGTGGCGGTATCCAAGTAGTTGCGCCGGCCGCCCCGGGACAACAGAAACCGCGGAAAAACTTCTCGCCGGCGGGTGCCCGGCTCGCGGTCGGTGGGCGATACGCCGCTTTACAGCCCGTCAGAGCCGTGTCACCATACGGACCGACCCGCGTCCAACCAGGTAGATTCCGTCTCCTGCCGACCGGGTCGGCGCTGTCACCGCGGATCCGGCCGGACGAGCAGCCGGGCCCGCCGCGGGTTGGTGGCGCGTGCCGGTGGCGTGGCGGCGCCGTCCGGCTCGACCCGAGGGAAGGGCATCCGTGGTGACGGAGAGTAAGCTCGAGGAGCGGGACACCACCGCGCTCGTCGTCGGCGCGCAGGCCGGGGACGAGCAGGCGCTCACCGAGCTGATCGCCGCCCACCTGCCGCTGATATACAACGTCGTCGGCCGGGCGCTCAACGGGCACGCCGATGTGGACGATCTGGTGCAGGAGACGATGGTCGGGGTCGTCCGTGGCCTGCCAGGGTTGCGCGAGCCCGAGCGTTTCCGGTCCTGGCTGGTGACGATCGCCTATCGCCAGCTGCAACAGCACCTGCGGGCCCGGAAGATGACCATTCTGCACCGGCAGGAGCAGCCCGCCGAGGTGCCGGATCCGAGCGGCGACTTCGCCGAGCGGACCGTCGCCGAGCTGATGCTGACCGGTCAGCGCCGCGAGATGGCCGAGGCGGCCCGCTGGCTGGACGCCGACGACCGGCAGTTGCTGGCCCTCTGGTGGCAGGAGGCGACCGGCGAGCTGACCCGCGCGGAGCTGGCCGCCGCGCTGACTGTGCAGCCCAAACACGCCGCGGTCCGGGTGCAACGGATGAAGTCTCAGCTCGATACCGCGCGCGGTGTGGTCCGGGCATTGCAGGCCCGGCCGCGGTGCGCCGAGCTGGCCGATCTCGTGCGCACCTGGGACGGCAACGCCGGGCCGCGCTGGCGCAAGCGGCTGGCCCGGCACGTGCGCCTGTGCCAGCGGTGCGGCCCGCATCAGCAGGGCCTGGTCGCCCCCGAGAATCTGTTGCTGGGCCTCGCCGCACTGCCGCTCCCGATCGCGCTGTCCGGGAGCGTGCAAGCCGCGATCGGCGCGAAGACGGCCGGGTACGGGCTGCTCTCCGGCGTGCAGAGCCTGCTCGCAAACAAGGTCGTCGCGGCGACGGCGGTGGCCACCATGGCGGTCGGCGGCGGGTTCGCCTATGCCGTGTACGAGACGCCGGCCGCGCCCCGGACCGACGCCGTGATCGCCGCGCCCACGCCGACGGTCCGCAGCGTGCCGACCGCGGAAACGGCTGCGGCCGCCACCGCCGCTCCGACCGCGAGCGCCACGCCCACCAGCCGCCCGGCCGGCGCCGGGGTCAGCCGGGCCGACTTCTATGTGGCGCCCGGCGGCAGCGACGACGGCGACGGCAGTTCCGCCCACCCGTTCGGCACGCTGGGCAAGGCCGTGGCGGTGGTCCGGCCCGGGCAGACCATCGCGCTGCGCGGCGGCACCTATCGGATGAGCGAGCCGGTGACCATCGCCACGAGCGGCACCGCCGAGCAGCGGATCACCGTCAGCAACTATCGCGACGAGACGCCGGTGCTGGACGCCGCCGGCGTGCCCGCCGACAAGTGGGCGGTCACCCAGCAGGCGAGTTACTGGACCGTGCAAGGCCTCGAGGTTATGCGGTCCCGCAGCCACGCGTGGGTCTGCCGAGCCTGCACGCACACCGTGTTCCGGCGGCTCGCGATGCATGACAACGTCGAGTCCGGCCTGCTGCTGCGCGATCCCGGCACCGTCGACAACCAGGTGCTGGACAGCGACTTCTTCAACAACTACGACCCCGCCGACGCCGGCCGTTCCGGGCTCGGGCTGGGGATCCGATTCGGCGGCGGCGACGGCAACCTGATCCGGGGCAACCGGGCCTTCGGCAATGCCGACAACGGCATCGACGTGGGCTCGTTCGCCAGCCCGGTGGCGATCGAATACAACTGGTCCTACGGCAACGGCGTCAACCGGTGGAACGCCGCGAACTGGCAGAGCAACGCCAACGGCTTCATGCTCGGCGGCGGCGTCAGCCCGGTCCCGGCGGCCGCCCACCGGCTGCGGCACAACGCCGCCTGGGACAACGTCAACGACGGCTTCGCCGACGGCGGCAACGCCGGTGCGATCGAGCTGACCAACAACACCGCGTACCGCAATGCCGGCACCGGTTTCGGCCTGTCGGCGGCGGCCGCGACGGCGCGCAGCAACGTCTCCCTCGACAACGCCGAGGCGGTCGCCGCGGGACCGGGGGTGCGGTCCAGCCGCAACACCTGGGACGGCGGCAGCTGGACGGTCGCGCTGTTCCGCTCGACCGACCCGGCCGTCGCGCAGGGCAAACGCCGGCCGGACGGCACCCTGCCGCAGGGTGATTACCTGGTCACCGGCAATGGCGTGGGTGCCTCGATGGTCGAGCGCTGACGCCCGGCGGTTGTGCTGGGAGCGCTCCCATGCAACGATGGCTGTCACTTTGTTCGACCCTCGCGCCGCTGTCTTTGACACCAAGGAATTCTTGAGATGAGCGCACCGAAAGGCTGGCGCCGCCGACTCGCTCTCGCGAGCGCCGTCACCGCCATCGCCGTCCTGCCGATCGCCGTGCCGCAGATCATCGCGGCCGCGTCGGCGGCGGCGAAGACGACCTACATCCCGGCCCGCTGGGCGGCCACCGGCGAGGTGCCCTGGGCGCCGGAGCGCACCAAGGAATCCGCGAACTTCATCCTGCTCTGGGGCGACCGGTCCGGCACGGACCCGAAGGCGGCGCCCACGCAGTACCGGTTCGACCCGGACAACATCCTGTCCCAGTTGGAGACCCTCTACTCCTTCTACGTGAACACGATGAAGTTCACGCCGGAGCAGGGTCTGCTGGCCCAGTACAAGATCGACGTCATCATCACGACCACCTGGTCGAACGCGCCGCTGGACGCCTGGGCGACCGGAGGCTCGACGGACGACAAGGTCGGTGTCATCAACATCGCGCCGGGCGCCGCCCAGCCCGGCTCCTGGGGGCTGGCCCACGAGCTCGGGCACGTCTTCCAGAACTACACCTTCCTCGGCAAGTCCGGCGTCGGCTTCACCGACCCGTCCGCGGGCACGTTCTGGGAGACCAGCGCCGAGTTCATGGCGATGCAGGTCTATCCGAGCACCGCGGCCGGCGACCTGACCCGGTTCCTGCGGACCGAGAACCTGGCGTACAGCTCAAGCCGCCATCACTACGGCAACTGGATGCTGGCCCAGTACATCAAGGACCGCGACGGCCTGGCGATGTTCAACCGGCTCTGGAACGAGGCGAAGAGCAACGAGCACCCGCTGGAGGTGTACCGCCGGATCACCGGGATCAGCCAGGCCGAGCTGAACCGCCGGGTCGCCGAGTACGCGCAGAAGAACGTCACCTGGGACTACACCAACCGGGCCGACGTCCTGCCGTTCATCAACCAGCTCTACCCGTTCATCACTGCCTACAATGGAGTGACGGTGGACGCGGTGAACCAGGCGGCCGGGCACTACAAGATTCCGGACGCGATCGCGCCGTCCGACTACGGATACAACAAGATCAAGCTGGTGCCGAGCGCCGACGGCGGCCTGATCCGGCTGCACTTCAAGGGGCACGCGGAAAACACCGCCGCCCAGCCGGGCTGGACCTACGGCTTCGTGGCGATCAAGAACGGCACGGCGCGCTACGGGCCGCTGACGAGCGGGGCCGACGGCCAGCTCAGCTTCCAGACCCAGCCCGGCGAGCGGGAGGTCTACCTCGTGGTCACCGGCACTCCCGGGACCGTGCACCACTACGCCTACCTCGACGGCTACACCAAGGACTACCGCTACCCGTACGAGTTCCGGATCGACGGCGCCGCGCCGTCCGGTTACGAGCCCGGATACGTCAAGCCGGCGGCCCCCGGCGGTGGCCACTGGCACTCCAACGGCGGCGGCTGGGTGGATGCCCGCGCCAACGTCGCGTCGACGGCGTACGTCGGTCCGCGGGCCGCCGTCTATGGCAACAGCACCGTCTCCGGCAACGCCCGGATCGAGGATCTGGCCTGGGTCAACAGCGGCGCGACGGTGACCGGCAACGCGGTGGTCAAGAACAGCGCGCTGGTGCAGGGCGGCGCCAACCTGTCGGGCAACGTGGTGATCGGCGGCGACGCCGAACCCGGCACGGCCTGCGGCGCGGGCACCTATCTGCTCTTCAACCCGGACCGGGGATGTGACGGCAAGGCCGGCGAGACCGACGTGAACCCGGCGCACGGCACGTTCAGCACCGACGAACTCGCCATCACCGGCAGCACGACGCCCCCGACAACCACGCCGACCACGACACCCCCGACAACAACGCCCCCGACAACCGCGCCGACGACTTCCCCGACGACTTCCCCAACCACGTCCCCGCCGACCACGTCGCCGACCGTGCCGGCCGGGGCCTCGTGCGCGGCCAGCTATCAGGTGGTCGGCCAGTGGCAGGGCGGATTCCAGGGCGAGGTGACCGTCCGCGCCGGCGGCACCGCGATCGGCGGCTGGCAGGTCGCCATGACCTTCCCGGCCGGCCAGACGGTGTCGCAGCTCTGGGGCGGCAGCGCGACGACGACCGGTTCGACCTCGACCGTGCGAAACGAGTCCTGGAACGGGGCGCTCGCCGCCGGAGCCACGACCACGTTCGGCTTCATTGCCGCGGGCGCATCGGCCACTCCGGCGCTCACCTGCGCTCCGAGCTAACCGAGGAGATAGTTCCCCCTTCCGTACGCCGGAAGGGGGAACCGCGGTCAGAAGGTGGCGATCGGGTTGACCGGGCTGCCGGACGTACCGGCGAAGCGGACCGGCGCGACCGCGAGCTGGAAGTCCCACTGGCCGAGCTCGGCAGCCGTTGTCGCGCACACCTCCAGGTCGCAGTTGTCGAGCAGCCACAGACCCATCGCGACCAGACCCACGGCGTGCACCGGCATCAACACGTCCTCGTACCCCGACGGCTGAACGTCCTGGGGGGTGTCAGCGCCGATCAGCGCCACCTCCCGGTCACGCAGCCACGGCAGGCAGGACGCGTGCCAGCCGGCCTGCGTGAAACCGCTGGCCGCACCGGCCTCGTGCCGGACGCGGCCATAGCCGGTCCGCAGGAGAACCGCATCGCCGGATCGCACCCGTACACCCTGGCGACGCTCGGCCTCCTCGAGATCGTCGGGAAAGACACCCTGCCCCGGCTCCAACCACGGCACATCGCGGACCCTCGCAATGTCCAGCAGGACACCACGCGTGATGATCCCGTTCGCCGCCGCCGTGACAGCCGCCCACGCCGATCCCGTTGCGGCGTCCACCAACGAGTGCGACCGCCCGTTGTACATCGTGCCGTCCCAGAAGATGTGGCACGGCGAGTCGACGTGGGTGAGCGTGTTGCCGTGGAACGTGATGCCGAGCCGCTCCGACGAAAAGCCCCAGCGCCGGTCGGCGTGGAAGGCGGGCACCGGCATGTTCTCGGCACCCGGCATGTCGGCGGCGCAGGGGCACGTCGTCGTCGACCGTTCCATGTCGTCCGGCACGGCAACCTCCCATGCACACGACACGCTCCTGCCGTGGCGCACGGCCCGCGCCGCCGCCAGCCGGACGTCGTCGGTGATGTGGTTCAGAGTGCCGAGCTGGTCTTCGTCGCCCCACCGTCCCCAGTTCGACAGCGTGCTGAAGTATCCGAACACGTCGTCCTGTGTGGGCATCGCCCGCCCTGCCGTCATCCCAGCATCCACTCCTCCTCCGCACGCGCTTCGAGGCACCGCGGGCAGGGTATCCCGCCGCGCCCATGGCACCGGATGGAACGCCCGTGAGGGTGTCCTCAAGTCAGCTTCAAGGAGTGATAAGGAGACATTCGTGTCATCCGTACTCATGAGAGCGGGTGCTGCCGTCCTGGCCGCCGCCCTGCTCTGCGTCCCAGCGTCCGCCGCGGCCCAGGCCGCCGCGGACCCGGTGTTACCACCCTCCGGCGGCGTGCTCTACGTCACCAACGCGGCCTCCGGTGACGTCTCGTCCCTGGCGATCGGCCTCGAGGGCGCCCTGTCGCCCCTGAACAAGCCCGTGTCCACCGGCGGCTGCACCCGGGAGGTCAAAGGACCCGGCTGCACCCCGCGGGGCATAGCCCTCACCCCGGACGGGGCGAACGCGTACGTCGTCAACAGCGACTCGAGCACGCTGGCGGTGTTCCGAGTGGGAGTGCGGGGCGAACTCCAGCCGCTCCGGCTGCTCGTCAAGACCGGGAAGGAGCCGTGGGGGGCGACGGTCGCACCCAACGGCCGCACCCTGTACGTCACTGAGACCGGCGACGGGACAGACAACGGGACCGTTTCGGCGTACCACATCGGCCTCGACGGGACGCCCGGGCCACGCAGGGCATTCGAAACCAACTCGGACCATCCGAAGCAGACGGTGCTGTCCCCGGACGGGCGCTTCCTCTACCTGTCGTACGCGGACGCGGAGGAGACTGAAGAAAGCCCGCAGCGGGTCATCACCAGATTCGCCGTGCTGCCGGACGGCTCGCTGGAAGAACCCGGGCAGGACGTGGCGAAGGTCGGACCGGCCAGCTACGGGATCACGATGAGTCCGGACGGCGGCCTGCTGTACGTGACCTCGAACGTCGCGCAGAACGTGTTGGGGTTCCGGGTCGGCAAGGACGGCTCGCTGACGTCCGTGCCCGGGTTGCGGCCCTTCGTGCCGGACGCGGTCGGTCTCAAGGTCACGCCCGACGGGCAGCACCTGTACGTCTGCGCCAACTTCGACACCGACGCGCCCCTCGGCGGCCTGTACGGCTTCACGATCGGCGCGGACGGCTCGCTCACGCCGACCGCCGACTCGCCCGTCCCCTCTTTCGGCACCTCGTCGGTCGCGATCACACCGGACGGCCGGGACGTCTTCGCCAACGTCCAGGACAAGAACCTGGTGCACGCGTTCGCGATCGGATCCGGCGGCAGCCTGAAGGAGGCCCCCGGATCGCCGTTCAAGACGGGTGGGTCGCGCCCGCTGTTCCAGTCGCTCGCCATACGCCCGGTTCCTGCCAACACCCCGCAGTAAGGAGCAGCCCGATCGTGCTGCGCAGATCGCCGCTACCGACGATCTGCGCAGCACGGTCGGGCGGTCGCTGTGGATCCGGGACGGGCTATCCAGGTAGCGGCGGGCACTCCAGGACTGCGATCGAGTCCAGCCTTGCCGGCCTCATCAGCCGCGCCGTTGAAGATCGCAAGGAACTTACCCATCCGCGCACGATACCGGCGACCCCGATCGTGGATTCCACCGACTTCGAGGCGTGCCGAGCCGCGGTGCCTGTCCGTCAGTATCTGGCAGCGGCAGCCGACATCGTGCGCAAGGAGGAAGTCATCCCCGACCGACAGGCAAGCCCACAGTGGCGGGAACCCGAGAGGACAGATCTCCGGCTTCCCGCGCCCACCAACGTGAATCTTCCCGCCATGCCCGTTCCCAGTTCGCCGGAGAGGTCGACCGCCATGGAGAAGATCAAGCTCACTTTCATCCACCCGACGGAATCCGACCGGCGACTTACCGCGGCGGTGCCCCCGGATGCCACGGCGAAGCAGGTCATCAGTGAGATGATCAAGGCCAACTTCATCAGCGCGCCGACGGGTGAAGGCGTGCAGTATCGGCTGCGGAACGCGGAGACCAACCAGCAGTTGCTGGACAACACGACTCTCACCGCCGCGGGTGTCACCAGTGGGGCGACGTTGATGGTCGACCACACCACGACCGGCGCGAAGCAGGGCTGAGGCCATGGCCAAGCCGGCAGACATCATTCAACGGCGGAGATTCGACTTCGAAGTCCTCGCCGACATGCAATGCCCGGTGTTCTCGTCCACGGCGTACGCCTCCGGGGATGACCTCGCCGCGCAGCGCCGTGCTATCCGTTCCGCCGACGATGCCGGGCGGGCCAGCAAGTTCCACCTGGTCTTCCGCATTCCCACGCTGATCGGGCCGGGCAAGTTCACGCCGCAGACCGAGATCGGCTTGGACACCGACGTCTCCGATTATCCCCGCAATCCGCCGAACTCCTGGATCATCTCCGAGGCACCCTGGTCGCCCCACTTCCTCCGGAACGCGCCCGTATGTATCGGCGACGAACTGTGGAAGAACCAACGCGGTTACGTGACGCTCGGCCACCTCGTCATGCACATCGCGCGGATGCTGAACTGGGACGAGAAGGGGCGCGGGCGCGGCTACGTCGGCTGGAACGCGAAGGCGATCGAGTATCACCGGAAACACTACGGTGACCGTCCGCTTGATTCGGCGATCGTCTATCCGCGGCTGCCGTTGTGGCTGACGGCCACGGAGCCCGAAGAGTCCTCGGGTTTCGAAATCATCAGCCAGTCGGAAACCCGCCGAGACTCCGGTATCGAGTTCTTCTGATGAGCGACCTCGGCTTCGAGATCCTGAGCCATGACCAGGGGCCGCCGTTTCGAACGCGTAGTGTCTTCGCCGGCTACGAAGCCTATTCCACGGGCACGCACAGCGTCCTGATCAGCCCGGACGTGCGGGCCGGCTTGACTACCTCGGCCGAGCAGGCGTTACCGCGGGAGACCGGCGGTGTGCTTTTCGGCCGGATCCTGCAGGACAATCTCGGGACGTACACCCTGGTGGTCGGGATGGTCGGCGCGCCGCGTGAGGCCGGCGGTTACGGCGAAGTCCAGTTGTCGGCGGAACTCACCAGCCGGCTCAAGGACGAGGGCGCGCGACAGCACCCGACCTGCGATCCCGTTGGCTGGTGGCACAGCCATCCCAGCCCGAGTCAATACAGCGGCACGGACCGAAGAAATCAGAGCTTGTGGACCGACCCGCGGCATGTCGGGCTACTTGCTTTCGCCAGGGCCCGCGACGAGTGGGGACTGGTCTATGTCGGCCCCGACTCTCAGCTCGCCCACCCGCTCGGGACGGCCGGCCAACCGCCGCAGCGACAGGTCCAGCCCGATCCCAAGATTCCCTGGCAGAAAGGCATCAGGAAACGATCCGCCGAGGTTTCCCGCTGGCCGCGCCGCCACTCCGACCGGCCGGTGCTCTCTCGGATCGTCGCCGTCCTGGTTCTTGTCCTCACGGCGATCATCATCTCCGTTCTCTGCGGATACCTGAACCTGGTCCGCCTGATCGACCACCGGATGCCGGCGGACAGCCGGCCCAGGTTGACGTGGTCCTGCCCGTTGTCGCGGGATCTCACGGAATACCGATGCTCCGCCACGACCGACTCGAGCGCTTCGATCGAATGGCGGGTGGACGGCCTGTCCTTCCCGGGGACATCGGTCGCGGTGCCTCGGCCGGTGCCCGGCATGGCGACGTCGGTGGAGATCTGGCTGACCGACGGCGGTAACCGATACAAGGTCGAATCGTTCAGTTTGGCCGGGCCCGACCTCGAAAGCGTCGATCCCAACGCGCCACCGAGCGACAGGGGCGGGCGCTAGAACATGGGCACGGTTCTGTTGCTGCTGCTCCTGGCGGCGGCGATCATCGGCATCTACTTCTATCGGCGGCGAGACAGACCCGCGTCGGCGGAGGATTCCGGTTTCGTCGTGCTCAGCCGAACCGACCATCCGCCGCCGTTGAACACGGCGCAGCGAGATGTGTTCTGGTCGCCGCCCTCGGCGAACAGCGGGATCGAGTTCACTCAGCCAATCGTCAACCCCAAGGCCCGGTGCTATCTGACCGGAACGGAGGTCGGATCGTGCACGTGCAAGAAACACCAACCCAAGTAGCCGACGTCTTGTTGCACAGCCGCTCGCTGCTGGCGGGATACGACCCCGCTCGGCTCAACGCGGCCCGCGTCGCAGTTATCGGGCTGGGCGCGCTCGGCCAGAACATCGTGCAGAATCTGGCGCTCAGTGGCGTCGGCAATCTCCTCCTCGTCGACTTCGACGCGTTCGAGGATCACAATGCCACCCGCTCACCGTTCTTTCCGACCGGCGACGAGGTCACGGACCTGGGGCTGGGCAAGGCTCCGGTCGTCGCCAACCGGGCGGCCATCTGCGCCACGGCGGCCGAGCCAACAGTTCGTTTCGTCGAGTCGTTGGTCCAGACGGCCGGCGACACGGTGATCCGATGGGCGGACGTGGTCGTCTCCGCGGTGGACAGTGTGTCGGCGCGGGCCTGGCTCTCCGAACGCTCGCGGATCCACGGGCGGGTGATGGTCGAGGGCGGGTTCGCCGCCGCCGAGTTCAACCTGTCGGTGTTTCTCGGCGTCACCGGGGCGGTCTGCTATCGGTGCCTCAACCCGAGTCGTACGTCGGTCGGCTCTTGCCGGGCCTACGCCCGCGCGGCGGAGGCCGTCTCGATCATCCCGGCGATCCAGACTTCGGCGGCCGTGCTCGGCGGCATGATGGCGGAGCAGGTCATCCAGGTGCTGATCGGCAATTCGGAGTGGGCCAGCCTGCGCGCCTACGGCAACGTACGCCGGCCGGCGGTGAGCACGGCACGCCTTCCGGTCAACCCGGAGTGCCCAGGTCAGCACGCCGTTCTGCCGGTTCTCGCCGAGCTGTCCGAGCTGCCGGGCAACCTGGCCGAACTCGTCAGCCTGTTGCGGGCCAAGCTTGATACCGGCTGGCTGATGTTGTCGGAGCCGGCGGTCGTCGACATGGCCTGCACCCGCTGCACGGAGATGTGCCGGGTGCTTGCGACCGAGTCCGCCTGGCTTTCGCGGCCGCTTTGCCGCACGTGCGATGGGCCCTGGCCCCGGGTCGGTGCGGACATCGCGCCGCAGACCGTTCAGCTGCTGGCCTTGGACGATGAGGTCAGCGCCCGGGCTGGCGAAATCGCCACCGAAGCGCTCGGCGTGCGCACCGGTGGTGCGGTGGTCGTGCTGGACGGCAACGGCAGCCACGGCCTGGTCCTCATGCCCGACACCACCGATCCGGGGTGGTCGCTCGCGTCGCCGGAGCCAGGGGCCAGGACGGCGATCGGCAACCGCCGAGCAGACGCTTTATTGGAGCGGTTGCTCTGATATAACTGTCGGGTGCCTCGCCGCCGCGTTCATGACCTCGACCGTCTGCTTGACGTCGCCGAGCGGCTCACCGCCGACCTGGGTGCAGCCGGCGTGACCGTGCGTGGGCTCGCGACCGCCGCCGATGTGCCGAACGGGACCATCTATCACGCCTTCGGCTCGCTCAACGCGCTGCTCGCCCAGGTCTGGCTCCGGGCCGCGAAGGCGTTCCTGGGGCTGCAGACGGAGCTCATCGAGCAGGCGCTGGCTGCTGCCCCGGATCCCGCCACCGCGGCGCGCGACGCGGTGGTAGCCGCGGCGATGACACCCGCGGTGTTCGCCGAGGGGCGGCCCGCGGCGGCTCGACTGCTGCTGACCGTACGCCGCGAAGAGCTCCTCGGCCCCGATCTGCCGGATGCCGACGCCGATGCCCTGCACGGCCTCGACACCCAGCTCGTGCAGGTGCTGATCCGGCTGGCGCAACTGGTCTGGGGCCGCCGCGACCGGCACGCCGTCGACGTCATCACCACCTGCGTTGTCGACCTGCCGACCGCGTTGTTCCGGCGGGCCATCACCGGCCCGGCTGTCGACGGCAGCTCCGTCATCGACGCCGAGCTGCGGCAGCGGCTCGCCGCGGCGGTGCGTGCCGTGCTCGCCATCCCACCCATCACCACGCGAAAGGGCTGACATGCCGACCCTGAACCATGCGGACGCCGTCTACGTGCTCGACTTCGGCGACGACGAGAACCGCTTCACCCCCGCCTGGATCGGTGAGGTCGACGCCCTGCTCGACACCGTCGTGGGCGGTTCCGACGCCGCGGCGCTCGTCACCACCGGGCGCGGCAAGTTCTACTCCAACGGCCTGGATCTCGCCTGGCTCGCCGACAACAACGAGCAGGCTTCCGCGTACGTGCAGAGCGTCCAGCAGTTGCTCGCCCGGCTGCTCACCCTGCCGGTGCCCACGATCGCGGCGATCAACGGGCACGCCTTCGGTGCCGGTGCGATGCTGGCCATGGCACACGACTTCCGGGTCATGCGGTCGGATCGCGGCTACCTCTGCTTCCCGGAGGTCGACATCCACGTGCCCTTCAGCCCGGGAATGGCCGCGCTCATCCAGGCCAAGCTCACCCCGGCGGCGGCCATCGTCGCGATGACCACCGGCCGGCGCTTCGACGCTCCGGCGGCCCGCGAGTTCGGCCTCGTCGACCAGGTCGCCGAGGAGGCCGCGGTGCTTCCCACCGCCACCGAGCTGGTGCGTCCCCTCGCCGGCAAGGACCGGGAGACGCTCGCCGCCATCAAGGCGACGATGTTCGCCGGCGTCGTGACCGTGCTGCGGAGCGGCGGCCTCACCGGTTGACATTGCAGTTGTATTGCCAACCACGTACGATGGGAGGCAATACAGTTGTATTGTCAAAGTGAGGGGTCGGTCGCGATGAGCGAGAGACGAGCTTCGCTACTGCGCCGGGCGGTCACGACCGAAGGCGCGATGTGGCGCAGCCTGTTCCAGTGGCTGCGGCGCAAGCCCCTGCCGCTCGGCGAGGGCGACCTGCCGTTCGGCTATCTCGGCGTGATCAAGCCGATCCTCGGGGTCTTCATCGGCCTGTCGATCGTCGAGATCCCGATCTTCGACCTGATCGTGCGGCACGTCGTGCCGTGGCGGCCGGCCCGCTGGATCATGCTCGTGCTCAGCGTCTGGGGCCTGCTCTGGATGGTCGGCTTCTTCGCGAACCTGAAGGTCCACCCGCACGTCGTCGGCGCCCGGGGCATCCGGGTGCGGATGGGCGCGAGCCTCGACTTCACGGTGCCGTGGGACGGCGTCGAAACGGTCAGCAAACGCTACCGGTCGATGCCGTCGAGCAAGTCGGTGCAGATCGAGCAGGAGGGCGACCGCGCGGTGCTGCACATCGTGGCCGGCAGCCAGACCAGCGTCGACATCCGGCTGCGCCGGCCGGCCACGTTCCTGCTGCCGAAGGGCCGGACCGAGCCGGTCGACGAGGTGCGGCTCTACGCCGACGACCCGGACGACTTCCAGCGTGCCGCTCGCGACGTGCTCGCCGACCGGGCGGAGAGCCAGCCATGAGCCGCCCGGCCGGCGCACCGTGAAAGCATCGACGCCATGCCCAAGAAGGTCGACCACCAGGAGCGCCGGACCCGCATCGCCGACGCGTTGATGCGGGTCGCCGCGGAGCAGGGCCTGGAATCGGTCAGCCTGCGGCACGTGGCCGCCGAGGCCGGCGTCTCGGCCGGGATGGTGCAGCACTACTTCCGCACCAAGGACGAGATGATGGCCTTCGCGCTGACCGTGGTGCGCGACCGCAGCCAGGAACGGGCCACGGAGGCGCTCGCCCCGCTGGGCGACAATCCGCCGCCGCGGCTGCTGTTGCGTACGATGATCGCCGCCCTGCTGCCGCTCGACGCCCGCAGCCGCGACGACGGCCGGGTGATCCTGGCCTTCCTCGCCTACACCGCGATCCGCCCGGCGGCCGCCTCCACCCTGCGCGCGGAGACCGCCCGGATGGTCGAATTCGTCGCCGGCCTCCTGCCCGGCCCGAAGGCGGACGAGGCGGCGGCCGGTCTGCTGGCCCTGATGGAGGGGCTGGGCCTCTATCTGCTCGGCGGGAACTACACGGTCGAGCAGGCGCTGGGCGCACTGGACGCCCACCTCGACCGGATCTTCACCGCGCACGGAGAGTAATAATCGCGCCCCATCCATTCATGGTTTTGCACGCACAGATTTCTTGTGGCCGGGTGAGGTTGGGCGGAATTTGCTCGATATGGACGATGCTGGATATGAAGCCGACAGGTTCCTCCCAGGGTTCTTCCAGGTTCGGTGAATGATTTTCACAACGTGGCCGCCCTAGCTTCTCCGGCCATGACTGGTTCGAAGCACAGTGGAAAAGCCGCCCCCGCCGCCAGCGCCACCCGCCGCCGGATTCTGGCCGGTGTGGTGGGGGTTGGCTCGGTCGCCGTTCTGGGGCGCCTCGGCATGGGTATGGCGTCCGCGGCTGAGGAGGATACGACGACCGCGGAGGCCAGCGCCGAGGCCACCGCGACGGCCACAACCGAGGCCACCACGACCGCCACCGCGGCCACGGGCACGCTGCCCATCCCCGATTTGTTGACCGCAACCGACGAGGACGGGGTCTCCGTCTTCGCGCTGGAGGCGAAGTCCGGCACGGCGACGATCGTCTCCGGCCTGACCACCTCGACGGCCGGCTATAACGGCACCCTGCTCGGCCCGACGATCCAGGTCGCCGACGGCGACAGCGTCCGGTTCGACGTCACCAACACCCTCGACGATGAGACCACAGTGCACTGGCACGGCCTGCACATCGCGCCCTCGAACGACGGCGGCCCGCAGAACACCGTCGCCGCCGGCGAGACCTGGTCGCCCGCGACCACCATCAACCAGGGCGAGGCCTGCACCCTCTGGTATCACCCGCACGGCCTTGGCACCACCGCCGAGCAGGTCTCGCTCGGGATGGCCGGAATGATGATCGTCGACGACGGCTCCACCGCGAACGCCGCACTGCCCACCGACTACGGCGCGGACGACTTTCCGCTGATCATGCAGTCGACCGGCATCCTCGCGAGCGGCGCCTTCGTCACCACCAACGCCGGGTACGGGCTGAGCACCACGACCCTGAAGTTCATGGTCAACGGCTACAGCGCCACCGACAAAACGCCGACGCTGGTCACTGCGTACAACCGGGTCAGGTTGCGACTACTCAACGCCTCGTTGGCCGACACCACCACCGTCGCACTCTCGGACAGCTCGAGCTTCACCCAGGTCGCCAGCGACGCCGGGCTGCTGCCCACCCCGCTGAGCATCACCAGCCTGCGGCTGACCCCCGGCGAACGCGCCGAGATCGTCATCGACCTGACCGCCGACGAGACCGTGACCCTGCGTACGACGGTGCGGTCGTCGACCAACGTCACCCGCTACACGGTCAGCATGCTGGCGCTCAGCACCACCGCCACCGACACCCCCGACGACCTGCCCACGACCCTGAACACCATCACCGACCTGAGCACCACCGACGCCGCCACCCGCACGCTGAAGCTGGCGAACAGCGGCAACACCTTCACCATCAACGGGATCGCCAGCACGACGCTGAGCGTGATGAACTCGAACATGCTGATGACCACGCTGGACGCGATCGAGGTGTGGTCGATCGTGAACAGCAGCACCACGATCTATCACAACTTCCACGTGCACGACGTGCCGTTCCAGGTGGTCTCGATCGGCGGCGCCACGCCCACCGGGGCAAACCTCGGCCTGCGCGACACCATCGAGATCCCGCCGAGCACCACGGTGGTCATCAAGATGCAGTTCACCGACTACACCGATGACGAGTACATGTACATGCTGCACTGCCACAACGTGATCCACGAGGACGACGGCATGATGCTCGGCTTGATGGTGACCGGCTAACCGTTGAGCGGAGGCCCGCCGCACCGACCAGGGCGGCGGGCGTGCCCGCATCCGTTAGGGTTTCGGTCAGCAGAGACCCGGGGAGGCGTTCATCAAGATCAGCGAGCGGCGGGGGCGACCGGAGCCCGGTAGCGGGCGATGACAGGCCGGCGGCTGGCCCTGATCGTGACGGCCGACAGCTACACCGACGAGACCTTGACCGATCTCCGCGCGGCGGGCGCGGACGTGCCGGCGCTGGCCGCCGTGTTGCGAGATCCGGCCCGGGGCGGCTTCGCGGTCCAGATGCTGCGGAACGCGACCTCTTCCGCCACGGCTGAAGCAGTCGACGAGTTCCTCGACAGCTGCCTGCCGTCGGATTTCGTCGTGCTGTACTTCTCCGGTCACGCGCTGCCAGACCGGACGGGTGAGCTCTACCTCGCCGCAACCAACACCAATCCCCGCCGCCTGCCGTCCACCGCGATCGAGGCGGCCTGGATAGCCCGGCTGATGTGGCGGAGCCTGGCGCGCGGCATCGTGCTGTTTCTCGACTGTTGCTACAGCGCCGGCGCCGAGATCGACGTCCTCGACCAGTTCGTCCGGGGCCGGCCCGCGCCGGATCGCGGCCGGGCGATCATCACCGCGGCCCCGTCGCGCAGCGCCCGCCGGCCGTCGTCCTTCACCACCGCGCTGGTCGAGGGGATCCGCACCGGCGCGGCGGATCACGATCGGGACGGCCAGATCTCCCTCGTGGACCTTTACAACGACATTTCCATGCGTACGCCGAGCCGGCCGCCGCAGCAGTGGGAGCTCGGGCTGCCGGGCGACTTCTACCTGGCCCGCTGCCCGGTCGTGCCGATCGTCCCGGCACCCCTGCCACCGGCCTTGCTGGAGCTGATCGCGAACGCGGAACCGGCCGACCGGATGCGGGCGGTGACCGAGCTAGCCGCCCTGGCGGCCGGTGCCGAGGTGGCCCTGGCGGCGGCCGCCCGGCTCGCCCTGGCGGACATGTCCAATGACGACAGTCAACCGGTCCGCGCGGAGGTGAACCAGGCCCTCGCGTTGACCACGCTCCGGATCTCCCCAACGGTTATCGACGCCGGAGCGGCGATCGTCGGCGACCAGCCCTTCCGGGTCAAGGTCGGCGTCGAGGGCCCACCGCTCGCGCTCGCTTCGACCATCACCACCTCCAGCGATACGCTCACCGCGCGGCTGGCGGGCGCGGTCCTGCAGGTGCAGTGGCGGCCCGTCGCGGCCCAGCAATTCGACGGAGTCATCACCGTCGCCGGGGCGGCCGGCGAGTGCGTCCTGCGCTTCAGCGGCACGGCATTGCCGGCCGGCGGCACGCGGGAGCAGGTCAAGGCAATGGTCCGTACGCACCCGCCGGAGTCGCTCCTGTGCTGCGGCATCTGCGGATATGGAGTGAAGGCCAGAAACCTGATCCGTCACCTTGACCGAGTCCACATCGGACGGTACGAGCGCTGGCCGACGCCCACCCCCGAACCGGCTCCGCAAGCGACCCCGCCTGTCCCGGCGCCGTATTCGCCTGTCCCTGAGCCCTCCCTCGGGCCGGACTTGCAAGCGGCCCCGCCACCCGGAATCTGGCGACGTCTGCGGCGGCTCTTCGGCTCCGGCGGCGAGACCCGATCGACGCAGCGCCATTCACCCGCCGCCGGCGTCCAGCGGGCGGCGCCGAGACGGCTGACACAGGCCGCAGCTGTCGAGCGGATGGCGCCGAAGCGATCGACAAAGGCCGCCGCCGTCGAGCCGGCGGTGCCGAAACGGTCGACGCAGGCCGCCGAGGTCGAGCGGCAGACGCTGAGCCAACACCTGCGGACCCTGGACCCGGGGGTGGTGCTGGTGTGCGAGCGGTGCGGCGCGCCGGTCAAGGTCAAGAACATGCTGCGCCACCAGGACCGGCAGCACGGCTGACACCCTGCCAATCTGCCTGCCTCGATCGGCGGGCTGCAGTGGACCATCGACGCCTACACGCTGGTCATCGCCTGCTTGCCGCGGTGTCCGGGATGCCCGCAGACCAAGCGGGCGTGGCCGGGCGCCGGCCAACTGTAACAGTGCTTATATAAGTGCTGTTACAGTTAGCCCATGGCCAACGATGAGACGCCGGATCCGACCGAGCACAGCCGCTGGCGGCCGTTGCGATTGCTGCAGGCCGCGATGGACGCCGACATCGCCCGGATCTATGCGGAAGCGCACATCGACGGGCTCAAGCCGAGCTTCGTGATGGAGCTGATCCGGCTGCACACCCGCGGGCCGATGACGATCACCGAGCTGGCCGAGTCGGTGCAGCGCAGCCATTCGGCGATGAGTCAGAAGGTGACCGCGATGCGCTCCGCCGGCCTGGTCCGGACCACGGCGGGCGCCGACGCGCGCAGCAAGCAGGTGCTGCTCACGGCGAAGGCCCGGCGCATCGTCGACCCCCTGGCCGCGGAGTGGCGGGCCACCGAGGCGGCCATCGCCGAGATCGAGCAGGAGATTCCTTATCCGCTCAGCCGGGTGGTCACCGACATCGAGGAGGCGCTGCGGCGCAAGAGCTTCCACGACCGGATCGCGGAGAAGCTGGCGCGGGACAGCGCATGGGGCTGAGGCACGCGCTGATCGACCTGACCCCGCTGCGTTCGTCGCCGGCGTTCCGGCGGCTGTGGATCGGTCGCGCGTTCTCCGCGCTGGGCGGTCAGATGACGGTCGTGGCGGTGATGTTTCAGGTCTGGCAGACGACCGGCAGCACCGTCTGGACCGGCGCCATCGGCTTGGCCCAGGCGATTCCGCTCATCCTCTTCGGACTGTTCCTGGGCACGGCCGTCGACCGGGTCGACCGCCGCAAATTCTACCTGATCATGACGGTGGGCCAGGCCGGCTGCTCGATCCTGCTGGCCGTACAGGGAATGGTCGGTCATCTGCCGGTGCTCGGGGTGCTGCTGCTGGTGGCGGTGCAGTCCTGCTTCGTCGCGGGCGGCGGCCCGGCGGCCCGCACCTTCGCGCCCCGCTTGCTGCCCGCCGGGCAACTGGCCGCCGGGCTGGCGCTCAACCGGATCTCCGCCCAGGGCAGCCTGCTCGTTGGGCCGGCGCTCGGCGGGCTGATCGTCAGCTGGCTGGGTGTCGGCGGCTGCTATCTGATCGACGCGGTCAGCTTCGGGCTGGCTTTCTACGGCGCGTACGGCCTGCCGGCGATGCGGCCCGACGGGGCACCGGCCCGCCCGGGTCTGCGCGGGATCGGGGACGGGCTGGCCTTCCTGCTGCGGCACCGGATTGTCCGCGGTGCGCTGCTCACCGATCTGGCCGCCACCGTGCTGTCCATGCCGATCAGCGTCTTTCCGCTGATCAACGCCGAACGCTTCGACAACGACCCGCGCACCCTCGGACTGTTCCTGACCGCCATCGCCGTCGGCGGGGTGTGCGCCTCGGCCTTCTCCGGCACGTTCACCCGGGCGCCGCGCCCCGGCCTGATCATGCTCGGCGCCTCGACCGCCTGGGGCGCCGCGCTCGCCGTGTTCGGTCTCTGCGCGAATCCGTGGCTCGGGCTGGTGTTCCTGGCCCTCGCCGGCGCGGCCGACACGGTGTCGGTGGTTTCCCGCAGCACGATCGTGCAGCTACACACGCCCGACGCGCTGCGCGGCCGGGTCGCCGCCACCGAACAGATCGTCGGGGCGGCCGGCCCCGATATCGGCAACCTGCGCGGTGGCCTCGTCGCCGGCCTGACCTCCGGCACCACGGCCCTGGTCAGCGGCGGCCTGTGCTGCGTCGCGGCGGTGCTCCTGGTCGCCGTCGGCACACCCGGCCTGCGCCGCGACCGGATCACACCGGTCAGCGAGACGGTGCCTGGCTGAAGATGCGTCCGACGTTCTCCGGGGCGAAGAACTCGACGGGGGACAGCACGCCGGAGTTGACCCGGGCGAACGCGTCCATCGCCTCCTGGTTGCCCTGCATCGCCCCGACCAGTTGGATCATCTGCTCGTCCGGCGGCTGCAGGGCGGCGATCTGCGCGGTCATCTCGTACATCGGCAGCACCTGGGCGTCGCGAGTGGACTGATACTCGCCCAGCGCCACGTCGTACGAGCGCCGCCCGCTGAGCGCCTCGTCGAGCGCGTCGGCGCACAGCTCGGCGTCGCGGAAGGCGTCGGTGATGCCCTGGGCGGTGATGAAGTCCCGGTTGTATCCGGCGTCGCCGACCAACGCCCAGCCCGGGCCGAACGGCGTACGCAAATAGTTTGGAACCGACGCGCCGGCGAACCGCTCCTCGCGCTTGGCCCCGCGGATCCGCTCGGCGAACGACGGCGCCAGCTCGAACGCCTTCAGCAGGGTGCCCTCGATGTCGTCGCGATGCTCGGCCAGCTCCGCGTACGGCCAGCCGCCGATCACCATTGTGAGGCCGTCGTTGGTCGGGCAGGCCGCCCAGCCCCGCCCGGTCCGGCTGTAGATCTCGAACGTGCCGTGCACCGGCAGGTCGCTCCAGTACGAGTAATACCCGCACGTCATCGGCGGCCGCTCGTGATATTGCGGGGGCCGCATCGCCTTGGCCAGCACGGAATTGCGCCCGTCGGCCCCGATGACGACCCGGGCCCGCTCCACGACGGACGATCCACCCGCGTCGCGCCCGCGCACCCCGATGACCCGGCCGTCCTCGACCAGGATCTCGTCCACAGTGAACGCCTCACGCACCTCCGCCCCGGCCTCGGCGGCGGCGTCGACGAGCAGCTTGTCGAGCAGCGTGCGCCGCGGCGCGTACGCGAAGGGCGAGTCGTCGTTGCCCGGCGCCCCACCAAGCGTCAACGGTCCGAAGTCGAACGTGTACCGGCTCACCGGCGGGCAACCCGTGGCCGTCAGCCGATCGAGCAGCCCCCACCGCTTCAACGAGGCAACGCCCGGCGGATGGATGAAGTGGGTCGACACCGTGTCACTCGGGAACGTCGCCCGGTCCACGAGCAGGACCCGATAACCCTTGCGCGCCAGCAACATCGCGGCCGGCGACCCGGCACAGCGCGCTCCAACCACAATGACGTCGTACGCCCGATCCACCACGTCGTCCCCTTTCGACACGGCCATGATCCAGCGTCCGACGCGCACCTGTCGAGACCCCGCGCGGTCGACCTTGCGACGGATCAGGCCCCGCCCACAACCCGGATGCCGGCCAGCGGTTCCGGCAGGGGGCCGCCGGCGAGCAGCCCCTCGCATCCCCAGGCGGACAGAGTCACGCGGGCCGCGCTGATTCCGTACGCCGCCGCAGTGGGCAGGTCGGCGTCTTGGGCCAGGGCCGCGACTATCGCACCAGCGCTGGCATCGCCCGCGCCCGTGGTCTCGACGACCTCGACCCGGTCATCGGTGATCGACCACTCGCCACCGGCCGGGTCGACCGCGTGCATCCCGTCCACGTCGAGCCGGGCCACGACCGGCACCCCCAATCGCGTGGCCAGTGACCGCGCGGCCGCCCGCGGGTCGGCGGCCACACTGGCGAGCTGGACCCGGCTCGGCAGCAGCACCCCGTGCGGCACCGCGATCGACTGCCAATACCGCATACCGTGCTGCAGCACGAGGCGCTGGTCCGGATCGACCCCGGTGCGCGCCGGCGTGGCTTCGATCCGGTCCGGCGCGCAGTAGAGCAGCCCGCCGAGGCCGTGGCGGAAGTCCGGGGACACCGGCGGCAGCCTGGGTTCGGGATCGTCGCCGGTGTCGAACTCGGTGCCCGCCGGCGCCTCGAGCGGGACGATTCGGCGGCCCCGAGCCGAGGTCAGGATCCACACCCGGGGAACGTCCGGCGTGCTTCGGCAGTGCGTCAAATCCACCCCTGCCTGCCCGAGAACGTCCGCAAACCTTGGCTCGGCGGCCGGCAAGTCGGCGAGCAGCCGCACATCGGTGCCGGCGACCAGTCGAGCCCCGAGCGCCGCATAGAGGCCGGGCCCGCCGAGGCAGCGGAACCTGGCGCCCGCCGGCTCACGGACGAGGTGGTCGACACTGAGCCCGCCGACGACGCCGACGGTGCTGGTCATCCGGCTACGGCGTCGATCTCGGCGAGCAGGGTCGCGCGGCGCCCTGGGTCGAGGAACGATGCCGCGATGGAGTTGCGGGCCAGTTCCGCCAGCCCGGAGCCGGACGTTGGACAGCGGGCAGACGGTCAGCGGCGTCCGCTCTTCGGCCAGCCGGGCGACCAGGCGCTCGTCCTCGAGGCAGCGCACGCCGTGGTCGATGCGTTCGGCGCCGAGCAGGTCCAGCGCCTCCCAGATGTAGCCGGGCGGTCCCTCCTCGCCGGCGTGGGCGACCGTGTGCAGCCCCTCGGCGCGGGCCCGGGCGAAGACGGCCCGGAACTTCGACGGCGGATTGCCGACCTCGGCCGAGTCGAGGCCGACGCCCAGGATCGGCGTGCCGATCCGCAGGATGTGCTCGAGGGTTTCCAGGGCGGAGTCCGCGGTCAGGTCGCGCAACATCGTGATGATCAGCCCGGTGCTGATCCCGTACGTCCGCGGGCCCGAATTCAGCGCCTCGGTGACACCATCGAGCAGGGTGCCTTCCAGGTGCAGGTGGAGTTCGGCCGTGGGCAGGGTCATCGATGGGCCTCCGGATCGGCGCTGAGGGCTTCCACGATCATGGTGAGCACGCGATCATGGTCGGCGGTGACGGCGATGTCCAGCTCCGGCAGGTGCTCCCAGCGGAAGTGCTCGCGGACGTCGACGACGGTCTGGCCGAGGGTCACCGTTCCGGTGGTCTCGACGGCGACGGGGTGCCGCTGGGTGCGTACGACGGTCGGGTCGATCGCGGCGGCGACGGCCATCGAGTCGATGAGCCCGCAGTACGAGTCGAAGCCGCGGTCGCGGACGAAGGCGGCGACATCGAGCAGGAACCGTGCCTCGGGCCGCTGGGCGGCGGCCAGCCGGTCCTGGTGCTCGGCACGCAACCGGAGGTCGGGATGGGTGCCGACCTCCAGCCCGAGCGCGGTGATCGGGATGCCCGAGCCGAAGACCTGCTGCGCCGCCTCCGGGTCGACGTAGACGTTCCACTCGCTGACCGGATTGTCGCCGGTGGCCCGCCGGTAGGAGTGCTCGGTCAGCCCGTAGGCGCCGCCGATCAGATAGATCCGGCGCACCCGGGCCGCGAGCCGGGGGTCCTTCAGCAGCGCCAGCGCGATATTGGTCAGCGGGCCGAGGGCGAGAATGACCAGATCGCCCGCGTACGCCTCGGCGACCTCGAGGATGAGATCGGGGGCGAACCGCCGGTCGGCCGGCAGCGTCGGCTCCGGCCGGCCGGTGTCGGCCAGGCCGTCGTCGCCGTGCGAGAACGGATCCTTCGGGTACGGGCGGACCAGCGGCGCCTGGGTGCCCGCCGCGACGGGAATGGTGTCGACGCCGATCAGCTCGAGAACCTTGCGGGCGTTGACGCAGCCCCGGTCGGCCGGCACGTTGCCGGAGACGGTGGTGATGGCCTTGACGTCGAGACCGGCCTTCAGTGCGAACAGGATGGCGACCGCGTCGTCGATGCCCGGATCGGTGTCGATCAGCACGGCGCTCACCGGCCGACCACCTGGACGTGGAACTGTCGTTGCCGGGGGCCGTCGTGCTCCATGAAGTAGACCTTCTGCGAATGGCCCATCAGCAGCGTCCCGGCGGAGACGATCAACGACATGGTGGTACCGATGATCGTCGATTTGATGTGGCCGGCGGCGTCCTGCGGGGTGTCGTGCTGGTGTTTGAAATCGATCCGGGTCGGCACGAGCCGGGCCACCTCGTCCATGACGTCGATCAGGCCGAGCGGGTCGGGGAAGGAGATGATGCCGACGCTCGCGGTGGTGTGCGGCAGCGATACCACCGCGATGCCCTCGCGGACGCCGCTGGCGGCGACGGCCGCGCTGATCTCGTCGGTGATGTCGAACGCGCGGTTGCCGTCGGTGCGCAGCCGGTAGGTGGAGACCACAGTCGGCCCTTTCAGCGGTGGGAGGTCGGCAGGGAGATGGCGCTGTCGCGGATCGTGGCGCCGTCGACGGACTCGGCCCAGCCGTCCCGGCCGCCCCGGCCGGGCTCTTCGCCGCGCCGCCGCATGACCTCGTCGGCCAGCAGCGCCAGCGGCGCGATGTGCAGCAGCGGCTGGAAGATCTCCGCAACGCCCGCGGCGTGCGGGAGGTGCGCCCCGATCAACGGCTCGTCGGACAGCGTGGCGGCCGGGCGGCCCAGGGTCTCCAGCAGCTTCGCCACCTCGGCGGCGCGGCTTCGCGCGGCGCTGGTGCTTGAGGTGACCAGCAGCACGGGAGTCGTGGTGTCGGCGGCGAAGTAGTGCAGGTGCGCGAACTCCTCGAGATCCTGGCCGTAGCCGCGGACACCGGCCGCTTCCAGCAGTTTCGCGGCGCCATAGTCGGCGCTGGCCCGGCCGGGACCGGAGCCGAGCAGATCCGTTCCGGAGTGCTCGGCCCACCGCTCCGCGAGGGCTCCGGCCGCCGTCGCCGCGGCGTCCAGGCCGGCTTCGATCGCGTCGGCGAGCCCGGCCAGTTGCCGCCGCAGCGCGCCGGCCTCGTCCATTGTGTACCGGCCGCGGACCTCACCGATCCGGATGGCGAGGTGATAAAGACCGAGCAGGCTCATCGCGTACGAGCGGACGCCGGGCGCCGGGGCGAACGGTGGGGCGGCGGCGAGCAGGACGGCGTCTGCCGCCCGGGCCAGGCGGCTGTCCGGCGACGCCGTGACGGCGAGGACGGCGGATCCCTCGGCGCGGGCCCGGCCGGCCGCCTCCACGACCCGGGCGACCTCGCCGGAGTTGGAGACGGCCACCAGCAGGGGCCGCAGCCGCTGCCCGGCGGCGATCGGGTCGAGGCGGTAGCGGGCGGCGGTCATCGCGTCGTCGGCGAAGCTGGGCACCCCGCCGAGGGCCTGCCAGGCGTACTGGCCGGCGCGGGCGGCGATGTGCGAGTCGCCGCTGCCGGCGAGCACGGCGAGCCGGAGATTGAGCAGGTCGGGTGTGCCGAGCACGCTGCGCGCGCGGTCCTCGACCGCCCAGGTGGTGTCGCGGATCAGTTGGGGCAGGCTGAACACCTGATCCCGGAATGCCTCGGCGGACATCGGCGGCTCCGTTTCTCGTGCTGTCGGGGGGTGTGCACCGTCAGGGGCGGGGCGGGGGTACGCCGAAATCGCCGAGGACGGTCGCGGCGGCGGCCGCCGCGGTGATGGCGGCGTGCCACAGGTCGCCGCTGCGGCGGTAGGAGGCGAGAAAAGCACCGCTGTAGCAGTTGCCCGCGCCGGTCGCGTCGACGACCCGGGGCACGGGCGCCGCCGGGGTGGCCAGCAGCGCCCCGGCGTCCGCGACGAGGGCCCCGTCGGCACCCATGTGCAGCGCCAGCACCGTGGCCCCGGCGGCCCGCAGCCGGGCGGCGCACGCGTACGGGTCGGTCTCGGCGCACAGCGACTGCGCCTCGGCGAGGTTGATCGAGAGCAGGTCCACGTCGGCGAGGCGGCCGGCGACCGCGGCGAACTGACCGGCCGTGCACGAGTCGGCCGATATCTCCCAGAGCAGGGCGGCGTCGCGGTGCCGCGCCCAGGCCAGGATCTCCGGCCACTGGCGCGCGTCGTGGGTGGCGAAGAAGTAGGCGCCGTCGGCGATCGACCAGGCCGGCGGAACGTCCGCGACGGCCGGTTCCATGCTCCGGAAGTGCTGCCATCCCCAGACGGGAGTCTCGGTACGCGACCCGTCGTCGAAGTACTGCACGGTGGACCGCGGAGTGTGCGGACCACGGACCGCGACGGCGCTGGTGTCGATGCCGTACGAGCGCAGCCAGGCCCAATGCGCCGGGCTCAGGTCCGTGCCCGCCCCGGAGACAAGCGCGGCGGTTCCGGTGCCAGTGAGGGCGGCGCCCAGGGCGGCGTAGGTGCCCGAACCGCCGAGCCGGCCGCCGGCGACGGTCCCGTCCGCCAGGTGCAGGTCGTCGATGATCAGGTTGCCGAACACCACCCAGGCCGGGTTGCTCATCCCTTCACCGCGCCGTTGACCAGGCCGTCCACGACGTAGCGCTGGAGCAGGACGAAGATCGCCAGGATCGGCAGGATCAGGATGACGGCGCCGGCCATCATGACGCCTTCGTTGGTGCTGAAGGTGCCGTTCATCGACAGGTAGCCGAGCGTCGCGGTGTAGTTGCCCTGCAGGAACGTCGACGAGATCAGGAACTCGTTCCAGGCGTTCAGGCCGACGATGATCGAGACGGTGATCAGGCCGGGCGAGACGATCGGCAGGATCACCCGGTACAGCGTCTGCATCGTGGAGGCACCGTCCATGATGGCCGCCTCCTCGATCTCCTTCGGCACGTTCAGAAAGAACGTCCGCATCAGGAACACCGACAGCGGCATGTTCATCGCGGCGATGACCGCGCCCACGGCGAAGACGTTGCCGAGCAGGTTCAGGTGGGCGAAGCCGAAGTAGAGCGGAAACAGGAACAGCTGGATCGGTACGGTCATCGAGACCATGAAATAGACGATGACCGCGGGCCAGATGGCGATCTTCTTGCCGGCGAGCACGTAACCGGCGAGCGACGAGCAGATCAGCACGGTCACCACGGTGGTCGCGGTGAGCAGCAGGCTGTTACGAAAGCCGGTGGCGAAGTGCCCGTACTGCCAGGCCTCGCCGAAGTTGCTCCAGGCCAGGGTGGTCGGCAGCGCGAGCGGGTTGGTGATGATCTGGGTGGACAGCTTGAGGCTGTTGATGCCGACCAGCAGCAGCGGAAACAGGGCCGTGACCGCGAAGACGGCGAGGATCAAGTGACCCGCCGCCCGCGGCGCGCTGGATGCCTTCACAGGTCCGGGTCCTTTCGGCTGAGCCACACGAACAGGAACGAACTCAGCAGCCCGAATCCGCTCATCACCAGGCCGACGGCGGCCGCCTTGCCGAACTGGAACGCCGAGAACGCCGCGGTGTACGCGTACGTGCTGAGCATTTCGGTGCTGTTCGCCGGGCCGCCCTGGGTCAGCAAGTAGACGTAGTCGAAGGCCAGGAACGAGAAGATGACGATCATGACCCACATCAGCTGCAGGGTCGGCCGGATGCTGGGCAGGTACACGTACCGGAAGATCTGCCATCCGTTCGCGCCCTCGACCAGTGCGGCCTCGACCTGGTCGAGCGGGGTCTGCCGGAGCGCGGCCAGGTAGACGACGGTCAGGAAGCCCCAGAAATGCCAGATGTCCACCCCGGCCACCGCGTAGAGAGCGGTGTCCGTGCTGGCCAGCGGGTTGTCGATCGCCGAGCCGTGGTTACGGAAGAAGCCGATCACCCCGGAGATCGGGTTGTAGATGATGTTGAGCCAGAGCACCGCATTGGTGATTGGGGCCAGGACGTACGGGATCAGGTAGATGACCTGGTAGACCGTGCGGGTGCGGCGGCGGCGCAGCAGCAGCATCGCGGTGAGCAGGCCGATCACGACCGGGATGGTCAGGAACAGGGCCGTCCAGACCAGGTTGTCCCGCAGGCTGTGCCGGAACACCGGATCGGCGAAGATCTCCCGGAAGTTCGCCAGGCCCACCCAGGCCGGGTGCAGGCCGAGGCCGTCCCAGTCGGTGAAGGCGGCGTACGCGGTGAGGATGCCCGGAATCAGCACGACCACGCCGGACAGCAGCAGTGCCGGAGCGATCATCAGATAGAACTTGCCGGAACGCCGCCGTCGCGCGGCAACCGCCGGTGTCATGTGATCCCCACTCTCCGGGGCAACCTCCCACGTGGCCGGCTGCCCCGGATGTCTCGCTCTGGTCAGCTCTTGGGCTCCGGGACGGGCGCGAGCAGGTTGCTCGCCTTGTCCTTGTCGTAGGCGGTCTGCACCCGGGCGAGGAACTCCGCGGCGCTGGACTTGCCGAGCCACACCGTGTCGATGTCGGTCAGCGCGGTCTGGGTGCCGGGCGGGAAGAACGTCGAGATGTCCAGGCCGAAGTTGCCGCTGGCGACGGCCGCGTTCATGTCCTGCAGCGCCTTGGCGTAGACCGCGGACAGCCCGCTGAACTGGCTCGGGTCGACGCTGCTCAGGCTCTTGAGCGGGACGCCCTAGTAGCCGGGCCAGGTCTTGGTCATCGCGGTGAAGAACGCCTGGCTCATCATGAAGTTGATGACCTCGGCGGCGCCGTCCTTGTTGGCGGAGCTGGCGTTGATCGACAACGCGGCCGTCGTGCCCAGGGTGTAGATGGGCGAGGCCAGGCTGCTGTTGACGTTCGGGAAGGCGACGAAGCCGAGATCGTCGGTGTTCTTCGCGGCGTCGTTGAAGTAGTCGGTGGCGAACTGGAAGGCCAGCGTCGGCGCGAAGAAGAACGGCGACTTGCCGGCCGACAGCAGCTGCATCGACTGGTCGAAGTTGAGGTTGCTGTAGTCCTTGCCGGCGAGGTAGCCGCTCTTGTAGAACGCCGCGGAGTCGTCGACGGCCTTGGCCAGGGCCGGATCCGTCCACGGAATCGTGCCCTTGACGGCCTGGTAGACGGGCCCCGGTCCGGCGTCATGGTTCAGGAAGATCGAGGCGTAGTCGAGGTTGACCGGCTTCCAGCCCTTGTTGCCGGTCACCGACGCGTACAGGCCGGCGGCCTTGGCCTTGTCCATGGCGGCGGTCAGCTCCGCGAAGGTGGTCGGCGGCTGGACCCCGAGCTGCGCGAGAACTTTCTTGTTGTAGAAGACGCCGTACGTGCTGACCGAGTTGGGCAGCGAGTAGAGCTTGCCGTTCAGCGTGCCGGATTGGTACATCGGGTCGAGCAGGCTGTCCTTCCAGCCGTACTGCTGGGCGTAGCCGGTCATGTCCGCGAGCTTGTTCTCGGCGGCGTAGGCCGCTGCATAGGTCGGCCCGGAGGAGTAGACGACGTCCGGGCCCTTGTTCGCGGCGAGGGCCCACTTGGACGTTCTTGTCGACGTTGTTGTCGTAGGTCACCGAGAGCGTGTACTTGCTCTGCGAGTTGTTGAAGCCGTCCACCAGGACCTGCGTCATCGTCTTCTGGTGCGCCGGCGGTGCGCCCCAGAACCACATCACCAGCTTCTGCCGGGTGGTGGAGGACGACGACCCGCTGTCACCGCTGCCGCATCCGGACAGCGCCACGGCGGCGATGGCCGTAACCGCCACCGCCTTGCGCAATCGCATCAACTTTCCCATCTCGCTGCCTCCGAGGTCTGCTCTTATGTCGGCTCGAGCAGTACGTTAGTCATATAGACATGCAGACATCAGGTCGTCTATATTGCGTTCTTGTAACAGCCGTGTTTTCTCGTGGCGGCCCGCTCGCTGAACCATTTTGGCTGGCTCGCCCCATTTTTCCCGTACAGAGGGATGGTTGTGCGGATGTTAAGATGACTCGCGCTGACATCCACCCTGGAGGGCCCGTGCACAGCCGGATCGACCGTTCCTCCCCGTTGCCGGCTTGGGCGCAGGCGGCGCAGCATCTGCGGCGCGAGATCGAGACGGGCCGGTTCGCCGGTGGCGAGCGGCTGCCGTCGGAGGGGGAGCTGGCCGAGTCCTTCTCGCTCAGCCGGCTCACCGTGCGACAGGCGATGGCAAAGCTGGTCGAGGAGGGCCTGGTCGAGCGCAAGCAGGGGGTCGGCACCTTCGTCACGCCCCGCAAGCTCGCGGTCCAGCACGACCTGAGCCTGAGCTCGTCCTGGCGGGAACGCTTCGGGGCGGAGGGTCACGCGTCCGCCTCGGTGCTGCTCGAGTCGGTGCGGCAGGCCGCCCTGCCGGCGGAGATGGCGGCCCGGGTCGCGCCGGCCGAGGCGGTCGGCCCGTTCGCCTTCCTCAAGCGCGTGCACCACGTCGACGACCAGCCGATCGGCAGCACCGAGTCCTGGGTCCCCGGCGCGCTGGCCCCGGGCCTGACCGGCGGCCCGCTCGACGGCGGATCGCTGTCCACCACGCTGCAGAACAGGTACGGCCTGGCGCCCGCCTCGGTGGAAAGCAGCCTGGAGGCGATCCTGGCCACGGCGGCCGACGCGCAACTGCTGGACACGGTCCCGGACGTGCCGCTGTTCGCGGTGGCGGCGGTCAACCGGCTCAAGAACAGCGAGTTGCTGGAGATCTCGCGGACGCTGTGGGTCGGCGGGCGGGTTCGATTCCGTTTCCTGCACCGGACCCAGCCCGCGACCACGGACGAGTCGCTCACCGCCACGGACTAGCCCGGACCGGCCGCCTTCGACCGCGAGCGGGTGCCGGGAACGGCCCGGAAGGCGCAGCTGAAGGCTACGATAAGCCGATATAGCGGACGCCGGACGGAGACGCTGATGGCGGCATGGACGATCGCCAGGCCGACACGGTGGGCCGAGGGTGAGCACCGGGCCGGGTGTCAACTTGTGGGGCTCGCTCGGCGGCATCGCGAGCGTGTCGATGTGGGCGCCATACCGTGAAGCCGTCGAGCCGCCACTGGTTCGCGGGGGCCGTGGTGTTGCAGGTCGCGCTCGGCGTCTCGGCCGCGGCGGCCGGCCCGGCCTGGGCGGGCGGGTGGCGCGCCGCCCTGGTGGCCGTGACCGTCGGCAACGTGTTGATCCTCGGGGGGATCGCTGCCGTGGTGGGCCGCGACACCGCCAACGCGGAACGCAGCCGCGGCGACGCAGAACTCAACGCCCAAGCCAGTCACGATCAGCTGCAGGAACTGATCGACAACACCTCGGCCGTCATCTACATGAAAAGGATCGACGATGGCCGCTACGTGCTGGTGAACCGGGAATGGGAACGGCTGTTCAAAGTCGGCCGGGACCAGGCGGTCGACATGACCGACCGCGACGTCTTCCCGCTGGAGCTCGCCGATCAGCTCCGGGCGAACGATCTCGGAGTGGTGACCGCGGGCCGGACGGTGCAGTTCGAGGAGACCGCGGAGAGCGACGACGGCCTCCGTTCGTACCTGTCGGTGAAGTTTCCGGTGTTGGACAACGAAGGCAATCCGTACGCGGTGTGCGGAATCTCGACGGACATCACCGACCGGAAACAGGCGGAGCAGCAGATTCAGCAACTCAACGCCGGGTTGGAGACCCGGGTCGCGGAACGGACCGCCGAGCTGGAGGCGTCGACCCGGGAGCTGGACGCCTTCTCGTACTCGGTCTCGCACGACCTGCGGGCGCCACTGCGCTCCCTGCACGGTTTCAGCCAGGCGCTGCTCGACGACTACAACGACGTGCTCGACGAGGTCGGCCGCGGCTATCTGGACCGGTTGCAGATCAACGTCAAGCGCATGGGCCACATGATCGACGATCTGCTCAACCTCTCCCGCGCGACCCGGGCGGATCTGGCCCGGGAGCCGGTGGACCTGAGCGCCCTGGCCCGGGAGATCATGGCCGAGCTGTCCGCGACCGACCCCGACCGGGTGGTCAAGAGCGTCATCGCGGACGACCTGCGGGCCCTCGGCGATCGCGCCCTGCTGCGGATGGTGCTGCAGAACCTGCTCGCCAACGCGTGGAAATACACCGCGAAGCTCGAGGTCGCCAAGATCGAGGTCGGCCAGACCGACCGGCACGGCGAGCGGGTTTTCTTCGTACGCGATGACGGCGCCGGTTTCGACACCCAGTACGCGAGCAAGCTGTTCGTCGCCTTTCAACGGTTGCATCCCACGGCGGAGTTCGAAGGCAACGGCATCGGGCTCGCGATCGTCCAGCGGATCGTGCGCAGACACGGCGGTCAGGTCTCCGCCGAGTCCGAACTGGGACACGGCGCGACGTTCTACTTCACTGTGGCCGCGGCGACGGAGGGAAAGACACGATGATCGAGGGAACGATACTGCTGGTCGACGACAGCCCCGACGACGTGGCCCTGACGCTGCGCGCCTTTCGCACCAACAACATCACCAACAAGGTCGACGTGGCCCCGGACGGCGAGGAAGCGCTGAACTACATGCTCCGGGACGCCGAGAGCCGTCCGAAGCCGGTGCTGATCCTGCTGGACATCAACCTGCCGAAGGTGAGCGGGCTGGAGGTGCTGCGCCGGATCAGGGCGGACGAGCGGACCCGGTATCTGCCGGTGGTCGTGCTCAGCACCTCGAGCGAAGACCGCGACATAGTCGAGAGCTACGACCTGGGCGCGAACAGCTATGTCCGCAAACCCGTGGTGTTCAACGAGTTCGTCGACGCCGTCAAGGTGCTCGGCCTGTACTGGCTGCTGGTCAATCAATCGGTCCTCGCGCCGAAAGGCGAATGACCAGATGGTCGCCGTACGCCTGCTGCTGATCGAGGACAACGAGGACGACGCCGTGTTCGTCGTCCGTAACCTGCGCTCCGGCGGCATCACGGTCGATTACGAGCGGGTGGAAACCGCCGAGGCGATGTCCGCGGCGCTCGCCGCCCGGCCGCCGGATCTGGTCATCTCGGACAACAAGATGCCGGTCTTCGACGCCGAGTCGGCGCTGCGGCTGCTCCGCGAGCACCAGCTCGACGTGCCGTTCATCGTGGTCTCCGGCCAGATCGGCGAGGAGACCGCGGTGGCCCTGATGCGGGCGGGCGCGCACGACTTCGTACTGAAGGACAGCCTGGCCCGGCTGCTGCCGGCGGTGGTGCGCGAGCTGCGCGAGGCGGGGGAACGGCGGGAGAAGCGGCGGACCCAGTCGGCGCTGCGCACCAGCGAGGAACGCTTCCGGCTGGTCGCCGAGCATCTGGACGATGTCGTGTTCCGCTACCGCGTCGCGCCGGAGCCGGGGCTGGAATACGTCAGCTCCGCGGTGCTGTCGATGACCGGCCACCGGCCCGAGGAGGTCTACGAGGCGCCGGAGCTCATCTTCGAGTTGGCCGAGGCCGAGGACCGGGCGCGCATGATCGAGTCGTGGCGCGCGCCGCCGGCCGAGCCGCTCGTCATGCGCTGGCGGGACGCCGACGGGCCGGTCAAGTGGATCGAGCAGCGCGCTGTCGCGATCCGTGACGAGCAGGGCCGCGGCGTGGCGGTGGAGGGGATCCTGCGCGACATCACCGCCCAGACCACCGCCCGGATGGAACGCGAGGGCCTGGAACGCCAACTGCATCAGGTGGAACGCCTCGACTCGCTCGGCCAGCTCGCCGGCGGCATCGCCCACGACTTCAACAATCTGCTCGGGGTGATCAGCGGCAGCGCGGAATTCCTGCTGGAGACGCTCGACCCCGCCGACGCGGGCCGCGCCGACGTGCAGAACATCGACGACGCCGCCCGGATGGCCGCCGCGCTCACCCGGCAACTGCTCATCTTCAGCCGGCTGCAGCCGTCCCAACCGGAGATCCTGGACGTCGGCGCGGTGGTGGCCGGCACCGAGCGGCTGCTCCGCCGGACCATCGGCGCGGACATCGAGTTCGTCGTGGAGACCGGGCCGGACCTCGACCATGTCACCATCGATCGCAGCCGGCTCGAGCAGATCATCCTGAACTTCGTGGTGAACGCCCGCGCGGCGATGCCCGACGGCGGCCGGCTGACCATCTCGACCGCCACCGCGGACGAAGGCGACCGGTCCTGGCGGCATCCCGACCTGTCGCCCGGCCGATTCGTACGCCTCACCGTCGCCGACACCGGCTGCGGGATGAGCCCCGAGGTGGTGCAGCGGGCCTTCCAGCCGTTCTTCACCACCAAGGAGCCGGGCAAGGGCACCGGCCTGGGGCTGGCCACGGTCTATGGCGCGGTGCACGAGGCGGCCGGCACGATCACCCTGGAGTCCGAGGTCGGCGCCGGCACCCGGATCAGCATCTACCTGCCGGCGGCGGTGCGGGCCGAGGCGGCCGCCCCGGCAGCGGCGGCGGCCGGCGCGGGCCGGCGCAGCAACGGCGAGCACATCCTGGTGGTGGACGACAACGAAGCGCTGCGGGCGATCTCCAACCGCATCCTGGCCCGGGCCGGATACCGGGTCACCGAGGCGGCCACCCGCGACGACGCGGTCCGCCTCGGCACCGACGACGGCCTCGAGCTGGACATGGTGCTCGCCGATGTCGTGATGCCCGGCCTGACCGCGCACGAGATGATCGACGCGATCCGGCTGCACCGGCCGGGCATCTCGGTCGCGCTCATGTCCGGTCACGCCGACACGGCCCGCGAGGGCTGGCTGCTCGCCGACCGCATCCCGATCATCGCGAAGCCGTTCGACTCGGCGACCCTGCTCCGCGAGGTCCGCCTGGCGATCGACCGGGCACCGGCCGCCCAGGAGAATTGACCTGCGTCGATAGCAGTGGCATTGTCGCTCACGTCGGTTCCATTGTGGGGGTGACCGCCATGGGTAAGCCCGCTCGTCGGTTCGTCGGGATGGTCGTGCTCGTCCTGTTCGCGGTGTCGTCCTCGGTGACACCCGCGGCGGCGGTGGGCGCCCGCAGCACGGATCCGCCCGGCACCCCGCCCCGGCAGATTCTCGGCAATGCCACCACGCACGACCCGGCGATCGCGCAGAGCGGCGGCGCCTGGTACGTGCTCTCCACCGGGGACCCGGCGATCGGCGGCGGCGCGGTCCAGCTGCGCAGCTCGCCCGACGGCCGACAGTGGACCTATCGCGGCACCGTCACCCCGGCGATCCCCGACTGGGTCAAGGCCGCGGTTCCGGGCGTCGTCAACCTCTGGGCGCCCGACGTGTCGCTGCACAACGGCCGGTGGTATCTGTACTACGCGGCATCGACCTTCGGCTCCAACCGGTCCGTCATCGGCCTGCTGACCAGCCCGACGCTCGACCCGGCGGATCCGGCCTACCACTGGAGCGACGAGGGGCTGGTCACGGAGTCGTTCACGAGCGACGACTTCAACGCCATCGATCCGGCGCTGACGATCGACCAGCAGGGCCGCGCCTGGCTGAGCTTCGGGTCGTTCTGGAGCGGCATCAAGATGACCGAGGTGTTCCTGCCGGCCGGCAAGCCGGCGACCACCCACCCCGCGCACTTCGACCTCGTCGATCGGGCCGTGCCGCCGGACGCCGTCGAGGCGCCGTACATCGTCCGGCACGACCAGTGGTATTACCTGTTCGCCTCCTTCGACTTCTGCTGCCAGGGGGTGAACAGCACGTACCGGGTCGTGGTGGGCCGCTCCACCACGATCACGGGGCCGTATCTGGACCGCAACGGCACCTCGCTGGCGCACGGCGGCGGCAGCCCGTTCCTGGACGCGCAAGGCGCCATGCGCGGGCCCGGCGGCGAATCGGTCAGCGGGCAGACGTTCGCCTTCCACTACTACGACGCCGCTAACAACGGCATCCCGCATCTGGGCCTCGGCCTGCTCACCTGGCGAGACGGCTGGCCGGTCCTGACCCAGATCCGCATCTAGCCTCCGGGCCTGCGTGGGTGTGGCGGCGGGGGCGGTGGCTTCGGCTGGTCCGCGAGGCGGGCGTCCCACCAGCGATACGGCGGGTTGGGCGCCGGCGGCCTGGTCGCCGCGAGCAGCGCGGAGAACGGCTTCGGCGGCGCGACATCGCTGCGCAGGACGGCGACCGCGTGGGCGATGTCGTCGCCGGTGAACTCCCGCACGTCGACCTCGACGCCCTTGACGAAGGTGTTGCCGGGGCCGGCGAGCACGGCGCCCGCGTTGGTCACCCGGGCGAAGCCGAAGAGGCCGAACACCGCCGCGTTGCACACCCCCGACTCGGCGGCGAAGTCGAGCAGTCGGAGCTGATCGGTGCACCTGGCCGCCGCCAACGTGTCCCGGAGGAACCGGCCCAGCTGCGGCCCGGTCTCCTCCGGCTCGTGCAGCGCCTCGACGAACGTGCGCCGCAGCCCGACATTTCGATACAGCAGCTCGGCGCCGGGCAGCACGGTCTCGCGGACCATGATCGGGATCTCGGTCTCCGGCCGCGAGCCATCGCCCACTTGGACGACCCCGGAACGGGTGGTGCGGCCGGCGTGCGGGTCGGCGAGCGGACGGTCCAGCTCCTCGGCGGACTTGCCCTGGTCGATCAGCGTGCGCCGGAGCGCCGCGCGGAACGGCCCGTCGCTGAACCAGGTGAAGCCCTCGCGGACGAGAGTGCGCAGCGCCTCGCGAACTCGCCGGTCCTGGAGCACCTGTTTGAGTGACACGGTCACCCGATCGAAGTGGTGGTGCTCGGTCTGCTTGAGGGCGCAGTCGTTGCCCACCACCACGTCGCGCACCACGCTGGCGTGCACGATCCGGGCCGGGGTGAGCCAGCCGCCGACCTCCACGCCGCCGCCACCCACGGCGGCGACCCTCAGCCGGGCCGGGCCGAGATCGCTCAGCCCGCCGCGCAGCTCCAGCTTTGCCAGCTCGCCCGGGAGATCGAGACGTTCCGGCTGGTCAGCGCGCGGGCGGCGCCGATCGCGGAAGTCGACCTGCTCGCGACGCGGCCGGACGCGGAAGGCACGAGCGATCTGCGGCGGGTCGGGTGGATCCTCGTCGTCGGATCTCACGTAGGGAATGTGTTGCTCGCGCCAGCGCTCCATGTCCCCTCTCCCTGCAATCGCGTACGAAGAGAGTGGCAGAAAGTGGAGATCAACGGTTGGCTGCTTTCGTGGCCGCCCGGGGCCGTCGGCCTACCATCGGCGGGTGACGTCGTTCGCCGTGGTCGGGGCCGGCTGGCGCGCGGCGGCGTACTGGCGGCTGGCGGCCGGGCTCGCGGACGTGTCCTGTGTGGGGGCGGTGGTCCGTTCGCCGCGCCCGCTGCCGGTGCCGGCGTTCGGGTCCGTGCCCGAGTGCCTCGCCGCGGCCCGGCCCGACTTCCTCGTGACCGCGCTGCCCCGCGCGGTCAACGCCGGCGTCCTCGAGGAGGCAGTGCGGCGTGGTGTGCCGGTGCTGTCGGAGACCCCGCCGGCCGCGGACCGGGCCGGGCTGCGGTCGTTGTGGGCGGCCGTCGGCGGGTCCGGCCTGGTGCAGGTCGCGGAGCAATATCTGCTGATGCCCTCGCACGCGGCGCGGTTGGCGGCCGTGCGCTCCGGGGCGATCGGCATACCGGCCCAGGTGCAGGTCTCGTCGACCCAGCTCCACCACGCCGTGTCGCTGATCCGGGGGCTGCTCGGCGCCGGCCGCGGCCCGGTCACCGTGCGCGCGAGCCGGCACCGGGCCCCGCTGGTCGACCCGCTGAGCCGGGCCGGCTGGACCGGCGATCAGGCGCCGAAACCCGCGACCACCACCATCGCCATGCTCGACTTCGGCGCGGGCCGCTCCGGCCTGTACGACTTCACCGACAACCAGACCCGCAACCAGCTGCGATTCCGGCGGATCCTGGTGCGCGGCAGCCACGGCGAGTTGCGTGACGACGAGATCGTCCGGCTCGCGGCGCCCGGCACGATCGTGCGCACCCCGCTGGTGCGCCGGCCGACCGGCCGCGACCCGGGCTTCGACACCGACCACATCACGCTCGGCGCCGAGGTGCTGTTCCGCAACCCGTACGCGGGGCTGCGGTTCAATGACGACGAGATCGCCACCGCCGCGCTGCTGCAGGCGATGGCGGCCTGGGTGCGCGGCGCCGGTCCCGCGCCGTATCCGCTGGCCGAGGCCGCGCAGGATCATCTGATCGGGTTGGCCATCGAGGAGGCGGCCGGCACCGGACACACGGTCACGACCACCGCCGAGCCCTGGTCCTGCTGAGTCGCGCGGCCGCTCATCCGCCGTGTTCGAACGGGGCTCCGATGGTGTAGAGCAGTAGCGCCAGGGTGGCGAGGGTGCCGGCGGCGAACGCGATGCGCTGCCAGGCGACGGACCAGGTCATGGGATGCCTCCGGATTGCTCAGCCGCCGTTGCTGACCGGCGCGCCGACGGTATAGAGCAGCAGTGCCAGGCTGGCGAGGGTCGAGGCGGCGACGGTGAGGCGCCGCCAGGCGTTCGTCCGGGTCATGGTTTACCTCCTGCCTGATTTCTAGCCCCGGTGACGACAAATGCGCTGCCTGCTTTCCGACAAATACCCACAGAGGACAGTGCGAACAAGTCGGCAAATTCCCGGTTTCCCCATGCTTCCGGCCGTCTTTTCGTACCGTGGAGGGCGATGCGGAAAAGACTGCCGGCCCTGATCTGTGCTCTGCTCCTGCTGGTCCCGGCCCGGCCGGCCACGGCGGCGGCCACCGTGTGGCACGTGGTCGCCCCCGGCGAGACCATGGCGAGTATCGCGGCCGACTTCGGATTGCGGATCGCCGACCTCGGCCGGTGGAATCAGATCGTGCCGCCCTATCCGGTGCATGTCGACGAGACGCTGCGGTTGACCCGGCCGGCCGAGCTGTTGCCGGCCTGGCGCACCCGGGTCGAACTGGTCACGCCCGCGTCGGTGAATTGGGATCCGCGCCGGAAATGCCCGGTGCCGCCCGCGGAATTGCGCCGGATCTGGGTGTCGTACATCGATTTCCAGGGCCGTTATCACGACGGCAGCATCATCATGCACGAAAGCCTGGTGCGCGCGACCCAGCTCGCGTTCGGCACGTTGTTCCGGTGGCGTTACCGGATCATGGCGATGAGCCCGATGTCGGCGAACATGCCCGGCCAGAGCGACCTGAGCATCGTGACGTCGGGCTACCAGTGCCGGCCGGTGGCGGGCACGACGACCTGGTCCGAGCACGCCTACGGCCGGGCGATCGACCTCAACCCGCTGCAGAATCCGATGGTGCGCGGCGACCTGATCGACCCGGCCGGCGGTGTTTCATGGCTGCGGCGCGACCGCTACCGGATCGGCATGGTGCACGCCGAGGGCGCGGTCCGCGCGTTCACCGGCCAGGGCTTCCACTGGGGCGGCCGGTGGCAGAGCTTGAAGGACTATCAGCATTTCAGTACGACGAACCGCTGACGCCCGGAGCATCGAAGTCGATCCGCATCACCACCCGCCGGACGGTGGGGTGGGTGACCTCCGCGAACCCGGCATCCTCGAAAACCTGGCGGGCACCCACGTGCAGCTCGCCCCAGGTGATCTCCTTGCCCGGCTGGGTGATCATCGGGTACGCCTCGAGCGCCCGTGCCCCACGTACGCGGGCGAAGTCGATCGTGGCTTGGGCGAGGTGATAGGTCAGGCCGCGGCCACGGTAGCCCTTGCGGACCACGAAGCAGGTCACCGCCCAGACGTCGTGGTCGTCCTTGTCCTCGGCCCGGCCGCTCCACGGGACGCGAGAAGTGCGCAGTTTCGGGTACGCCGTCCGCGGCTCGACCGCGGCCCAGCCAGCCGGCTCGCCGTCGACGTAAGCCACCAGCCCGCTGGTGGCCGGCGCGTTCGGGGTGCCACAGGCGGTCTGCGCGCGGAGCATCGCGGTCCGCTCCTCCAGCGTGGAGTCGCGCCAGATCCAGCCGAGGATCTTGAACCGCTGGCACTGGCAGTGGCCCGGGTCCTTAGTGCCGAAGATCGTCACGAGGTCGTCCCAGGCCGCCTCGTTGGCCGGAACGATGCTCAGCTGCGCGGCCGAGATCGCGGTGTCCGGCAGTGTGTCCTCGCTCATGGTTGGCATGCTAGGTTCCGTTCCGGACGTTTCGCTTCCGGATTGCGGGATTGCTGTGAAGCCTGACCCGAGCCCCACCGCACGGGCGCTGCTGACCCTCGAGCTGCTCCAGAGCAGCCCGGGCATCACCGCGGAGCGGCTGGCCGACAAACTCGGCGTCTCGGAGCGGGCCGCCCGGCGCTACGTCGGCATCCTGCGCGAGGCCGGCATCCGGGTCGAGTCCGTCCGCGGCCCGTACGGCGGCTACCGCCTCGGCCGCGGCCTGCGGCCGCCACCGCTGATGTTCAGCGCCACCGAGGCCCTCGGCCTGGTGATGGCCGTGCTCGACGGGCACCACCAGGCGAGCGATCCCGCCGACCCGGTCGGCAGCGCGCTCGGCAAGATCGTCCGGGCGCTCCCGGAGACGGTGGCCGCAGAGGTCGAGGCCGTCCGCCGGACCACGGCGCCGGCCCCCGACCGCGCCGCCGTGCGGCCCGACCCGAGCACCACGACCGCCCTCGTGCAGGCCTGCTCGAGCCGCCGCCAGGTGCGGCTCGGCTACCGCTCCGCGGCCGGGTCGGAGTGGGTCATCGAGGTCGACCCGTGGGCGGTCGTGGTCCGGCACGGCCGGTGGTATCTGCTCTGCCGCTCGCACGCCGCCGACGCCCGCCGGGCCTACCGGATCGACCGGGTCCGCGACGTGGTCATGCTCGACGGCACCTTCAGCCCGCCCGCCGATCTCGACCCGGTCGCTGTGCTCGAGGAGCATCTCGCCGTCGGCTGGGAGTACGAGGTCGAGGTCGTCATCGAGGCGCCCGCCGAAACCGTGGCGCGTTGCGTCCCCCGCAGCATCGGACGGCTCGAGCCGCTCGACGCCGAGACCAGCCGGCTGATCGGCAGCACCAGCAACCCGTTCTGGTACGCCCAGCAACTCGCGTCGATTCCGGCGGCGTACCGGATCGTGCAGTGCCCTGAGCTGCAGGACGCCGCCCGCGTCCTCGGTCAGCGGCTGCTGGCGGCGGTGCCCTACCGGCCGCCCACCCCGACCGGCTCCGGTTGATGCCGCAGCCAGAGCAGGATGGCCTCGGACTGCCGGCGCACCTGAAGCTTGGCGTAGATGCAGCTCAGGTTGTTCCGTACGGTCTTGGCGGTCAGCGTGAGATGGCCGGCGATCTCGGCGATCGTGTGACCGATGACCAGCAGTTCCATGATCTGCCGTTCGCGCGGGGTGAGATTGTCGGTCTGCACGGGCTCGCTCGGCGCGGTGAAGGTGGCCCGGTGCACGTGCTTGAGCAGCGCGGTGGCGGCGATCGGGCTCAGGCAGCTTTCCCCCGTGGCGGTGGTGATCGCGGCGCCCACCAGGCAGAATTCCGGCGTCTGGGTGAGCACCAGATAGCTGGTGGCCCCGTAGTCGAAGGCGGTGATCACGTCCCGCGCGTCGAAGCCGCGCGCCGCGACGAGCACGGCCGGCATGTGTTTGCCCAGGGCCCGATACAGCCCCACGACGTCGGCGGCCGGGGTGTCGCTGTAGCAGATGACCACGTCGTCCGTCGGGCGCACGGCGGACAGGTTGCCGGTCACGCGCGGGCTGAGCGGCGTGAGCGACGGCGGCTGGCGGCCATCGTGGCTGACGAGCGCGACCGTGAGCGACGGCATCTTCTCCGCCTCGTCGGCCAGCGACACCAGGCACACCTGGTCGTGGTCGGCCAGCTTCATGTGTTCGACTCCATGGCGCGGGCCCCTTCTGGCGTGCCGGATGACATGATCGCCCCGTCGCCCAGTCCTACGGATTTCACGGTGCTCGGACCCGGACGAGAAACTGTGTTCATTGGCACTGCACAATTGTTGAACCAATCACGACCATGTTGCGTACGTGTGACGGCTGGTCCGAAAACACCCGATGAACCGGGTCCGCCTAGTCCGGATTTACGGCGTTATCCAGGCCCAATAAGGACATCGGTTCAGCGCCGAGTCAATGGTGCACTTACCAGCCTGCCGGGACATCTGCCCCTGGCCGATCTCCGCCGCCGCATACATGATCAATCCAGAGAGACCGCCGGTTTCGCCTCGACCCCGCGACGAGACCGTCGCGTATTAGTGAGCCACCCTCTCCGTCGGCAACCACTGCGACGGGCACGCGGTCGGCAGCACAGAGGCTGGGGGCCAACCTCAACGATGCCGACTGGCGCTTTTTAGCCCGACCGGCCCGATCAAGATGCGTGGGGCATCCACTGATCGAGCCGGTCGGCGTGCGCCCTCACACCCGGGACGGGCCGGCGGCGATGCGGTCCCGGCGGGTGCTCTGGCTGGCGTGCCATTCCACCGCCTCCGGGGTCTCGTGATATTCGAGCAGATGCTGGCCGGCGACCTGGGCCAGAATCTCCCGCACCTCGGCGGGTGAGGCGTAGAAGAATTCGCGCTGCTGGTTCACCAGGTTGACTTTGCGGCTGGCCAGGGCCTGATGCAGGCGCGCCTCGAGCCCCACGGCATCGTCGCTGAAGATCAACGCATGGGTGTCGAAGCGGAACGGCACACTGGCGTCGCCGAGTTCGCGGATGCGGTCGGTGGGTTCGAGCCGGCGGGTCATGCCGATCTTCACCATCTCGGCGCCGAACGCGCCGACGTTGCTGATGACGTAGACGTAACCGGCGCGGATGTTGGCCTCGCGGGCCTCGACGCCGTGGATCGCAGGATCGCCATCTCCTGTACGGCGACGAGCTGGTGTCGTGCCGCCGCCAGTTCCGCCAGGACGGTCCGTGTCTGTGCCTGGAGTTGGTCGCGTTCGTGCACCATCTGGGCCGTCTGTGCCCGCACGA
>Ga0307515_10000908_pt1 | contig 68167 bp, 60 predicted proteins | sample 17_EM_MG_FD_194513 | JGI IMG/M metagenome (GOLD analysis project Ga0307515, IMG submission 194513) | Populus trichocarpa ectomycorrhiza microbial communities from riparian zone in the Pacific Northwest, United States - 17_EM | ecosystem: Host-associated > Plants > Roots > Unclassified | place... | reverse complement strand
CATGCTCGCACTCACACTGGTCCAATTATCCTGAAAATGTAGCTGCAGATTCCGCTGGCAAATCTGATTTGGAGATATTCTCTCCCAATGAGTCCAAGTATCCCCATAAACACAGTACCATCGGCTAAAATCCTCAACACCATGGCCATTGGATATCGTGAGATTCTCTGACTGAGACTACAGGTGTAGGTGCCAGAGTTGGTTGCGGAGTTAGTCGCTTAGTTGATTCTGAAGAACTCTCTTGTCTGCTATGTAACCTTATACTGCTCAGTTAAATATGCCGTTCATTCATGGCCTGGGAAATCCTCTCGATACTCGCAATGGGTGGTGAAGGTCGCTGCCGGAGGGTGCAAAAGACTAGCTGCATCGCTGCAAAGGTCCACTTCAAAAAACCATCTGCGTCTCTCTGATAGACCAGCCGAATCTAGTGCGAAAGAGGTTATGCAGCGAAAGAGGTTTCGCAGCGAAAGAGCCACTGCAGCGAAAGGGTCACCGCAGCGAAAGACGCAAAAAGCAGTCAAAATCTGCAAGCCTGAAAGGGCGCGAAAGTGTGTGGAAAGCAGCCGAAAGCCTGAAAGCACGTGGTACTTTCAGGAGTTTTCAAAGTACAGTCGAGTTTCGCGATGTGGACTAATTGCACGTAGTTGCTCTAGGCTAAATGCAGGATTAATTAAATTCAGCTAGATATGGCCAGCTAAGTGCGCATACATGTATGGGCATATATGTGCAAAGTATTCACCAATTGTACACTCGGTGAATGGACCAGTCCATTCACGGAGGTGGGGTGCAGGGGTATACTCCGCGAATGAACCAGTCCAGTCACTGAGGGTGGGACTCCGTGAATGGACCGGTCTCTCCGCGGAGGGACATCCTCCGTGACTGGACTAGAACATCTACTTCTCTAATTGCGGAAAGTTGCAATCCAAGGCTAAATCGTTTAGCAAAAGCCCTTCGTTTTAGTAACATCTGATAACAAGCATTGAAGACCTACCCTTCTTGACTTATGCATTCCAGTAATTTTCCAAAATCTGACGTCCTATTTTCAGCATTCAGGGTTGTAGCTAGACTAAAGAATTTGTTCAGACGAGCTTTAAGTTCATCACTAAAGCCTGGCATTGCTTGCATCAACTGGCAAGCAACATCCCCCACCCTATCTTCATCTTTCAACTGCTCAAGCTCCGTGCGTATATGTTGTGCGGGGGGGCCATCGAACGAAACTAATTTCGCCCTGCCGTCTATTGTGACTGTTGGCGTATCCGCTTGCAATCTGTTCCCAACCAAGATCCAAAGACACAGCATTCCAAAGGAGTAGACATCCATCTTTTTGGCTGCCGTAATATCGAATCCCATATAGTGATGTTCAGGAGCATTCCATGGCCTTGACTTTGGCAGAAAAATCATTTCAGTATCATCTGCGGCAAGCGTGGAATACCCAAAATCAGACACTCTGATTGTCGTCTTGCCTGTCGAGTCCTTGTACACTAGGACATTTTGGGGTTTGATGTCGCCATGGATAACATCTGCTAACGTTATAACTTTCCGGAAAGCTAGAAATCGATAACTTAAAATGACTTACCGAAATCGTGCAGGGCCATAATCGCACGTCCTATATCCGCGCAGATATCGAGACGGTGGTCAATGGACAAATTGATGCCTTCGCCAACTTTCATGAACTGTTGTAGGTCCCACGCAGCTTTTTCGAAAATCAGTACAGGGAGGACTTCCTGCGATCTGGGATTAATCTCCCAGCAAACCCCCTCGAGATTGACGATATTGGGGTGGTTTTGAATAGGAGGTTGACTCAAAATTAGCACCTCCGATATGAGCGGTAAATAGAAATCTTCGGAATCCCCGGAACCACGGAACTGTTTAAATGCGAAGCTCATGTCACTGGTGACAGTTGCCTGGCCTATGGTCCCAGAGCCACCCTCACCAAGAGCACCGAGAGCTGGCTGCGGCATGACGGCAAGAAAATCAACTTTGCACTTCTGAACGATTGAAAGAAATGTGATTAAATCATTTTGCATGTTGCCACCGGAACCTTCAATTGACGCGGCATGGCTGGTGAAGAATGAATTCTTGGAATATGTCACTAGCTGCTGTCCTGAACCGGATTTGCGTTGTGTTGAAAACATGATGCAGTGTGAAGTTGTAATCAGTTGTCAAGATCTGAGATGACTAATTAATATTCCTGGTTCTGGCCTTCAGCATTTTTGGTGGTCGGATAGAATCACATACCGAGAAATTATACTTGAATCTTGCCTTAACTATCCTGCTACTGAAGCGATGCCCTTGTCATTGTCGCAAACATTTGCAGCTCGCAGACGTATTAAGTACAAATTCTTCCAGGAGTGTGTCGCTCATAATTTACCAATCGGAATCGGGGAACTCTTTTTCATGAGGTGCAAGTGGACGGCGAATATTCAGTTCCATGCAAGTTAAATGCACGTCTTGCAGATATTTTCAAGCACATGGGGCTGAACTAGGATATGAATTGCTGAGAACTGATAACAACGCAACCCTCTGAATTCCATAAGTACACAGATATATTTAAGCCTACGTCCAAACAAGGGAACAAGAACAATTAGCATAACAGTGTCGCTGACCAATTAGCACCTTGTTGGGACGTGCATCGCTGTTGTAGCTTCTAATTGTTTTGCCGTACGATCAACACCAGTATGCAGTCATGCTGCCGCAATCCTTGCGCGACACACACACACATGTGCAAGCAGGTGCAGTCTACACTTAATGATTGGCTTCTTCTCTTCGCTTCGCCGCCTCAGCCGCCCGGAGCATGACGTTACTGTCAGTCGACACACAATTGAGGGAATTTTGCTGGAACATCTGCCAGATGACCTATCCTCCTCAATACTTCAGCTGCACCTTATGCGTATGGCTAAGATGGTTGGTACGACCACACCAACAAGGTGCCAGTGGGCATACATGCGCCTTCCGCAACAGTCCCTCCACAGAAGGCATCCCAACAGTCCGTTCCGTCCGTCCAAGGACATGTCCGGGACCAGACGACAATATTCGGGGCTCAACATTCTAGGACTGGACAAAGCAAGACACTCCATGACAAGACTACAGGGTTGCAGAGACCTACAGTCCATGAATTGGCCCTCACAGATATTTCGGCTCCAGATTTGTACCGGGATTTGATGACTTTACACATGCTAGGTAAAATGTCTTTGCCCCAGAACTCTCATTCCCGAGCCGGATATACTATATCCGACCCTGGTCAAGACTACGGTCAGCTGTACCGGGTCCTGGTCTTGACGCTTTCTGCCCGGGACAGACCAGTTCTCTGAAACTCATGCCCTAGACAGGGCGACGATTCGGGCGTTGAAAGACTGTACTTCCTTTGGACTGTTGGGACCCCTGCTCCATAGTAGTCATCCACCCAAGCTACATGTATACATCCAACCAAATTTAATCTCAAAGGAATTTTTTCCGATAGCGACATGGTTTTATGCATGAAATGCACCTATCAAGATGCTCATTCACTTGCTGGTCTCCTATTTTAGTTATCTCTAATCGTGGAACAACTGCGGAACACGGACAGTACAGTGCTGTCGTTGGCCTTTCAACTGGCGGGGGAAGTGGCGTAAAACTAGCCGTAGTGCCGGTAGAGGGCTTGAAAACGAATCATAGTGTAAAGTAACAAAATTTCCACTGTTGTCGCACAGTTCACTTCTGGACATCATAGAGACTACAAGGCCCTGTAGATATAGTCTAAGAGTACATAATTTTACCCCGATCTAGAATTCTCTACCCTGAAAATCATAGTCTAGTCTCAGGCAATGTGTTGCCCGCACTGGACTGACTATTCGGACGCCTTGTCCATAATGTTGTGCCTTGTAACTTGGAGTTGGTAAAGCGGAAATGCCGCTGGAACACCCCTGCAAGCATAGTAAAGAAACCCAGTTTTGCCAGCTGCGGTCGGTAAACAAAAACCTCGATTATATATTAATTCTAGTTCCAACAAATTGATAGAAAGAACTGCTTGACAGGGCGATTTGGATCTCCACCACCTGGCTATAAAAGACCTTTTACTGCAGTGGAAACTCCGGAAGAGCCGAAGAAGAGGACACCACATGAGCGCCATTCATAGTACACTGCCGAGTAATTCCCGTAAGTACACAGCAACCAAAAGTGTAGAAGACGGCCCCCTGCGAGATTCATCCGGAAGTATCTAGGTACCGTAACCCCGAACGAATTAAGTAGATACTTAGTGCACTTCGGTAACCGGGCGACGGAAATGGGACGCCCCTGGCCGTTTCCGGCTGTCCCCGGCAGATGCGTTCTACTTTTAGATAAATCAAACAACTTCATCAATATCGCACATTTCAACATGGCGGTTTATCAGTAACAGCTTGCTGGTTGATAATTAAACATACCCAAAGAAAGATTGCCCCTGAGGTGTTTCATACTATTCTGTATCTAATGTAAAATCTCATGCGCTCAAAACCTTCAGCGTAGTACGCTTGATAATAACTATGTCCAAAGCGGATTAATTGCACAATTACAGGAATAAGGTAACGTTTTATGTATTGGATGAGTTATGTATGTACACGTCTAGTGACGTGTCTCAACAATCCCGACAGCATCAGAACCCGCAAATTCCAATTCACAACGCAACGAATACACGGAAGTTAATAAAAAATGAGCCCAAACACAGTATAACAAAGCAGAAAGAAGATATCGCCTTCAAACTAACAAGGGAATAGGTTCGATTCCGGAGACTACATCCAATCCTTTCCACTCAGGCCTGGAGTAGTAGCGAGAAGCCACAACACCAAGCTTGAGTCAAGAAGCAACTCTCCACAACGAAATCTAACCGGTGGATACCAACAACAAACCCTCAGGGGACTATCCATTCCTTATATTTTTGGTCTCAGATTAGCCACAACCAAACGTTTAATAAAAAAGACATAATCTGGTACTCAGGCTAGCTGGAAAATGAGGAACTCATACGCTATGACATCAGGGAATCTGGTCAAGTTAGCAAAGTACTACCGCAGCCGACATGAGCAGAAATTTGCAAACTATCTGATTACCCAGTTTGGCTTGGTTCAGATGAATTAACGTGGACGTTGGCAAGAATTGCATAGATTCTACCGAATTTCGTCGTGCGATTAACATTCACGAGGGTACTGCTAAATCAAACACAAACTCACCCTCTATTAGGTCAAACCAGTTGGGATTGGATTAGCTAGCCATGTGACGCCGAAGGTGGATGAGGGAGAAGCACGCCTTCTATTAAATCAATCCAAGAACAGATTAACAAGTGATGCATGGCAGCATATACAGGAACGCTGCTAGTCCTGGGGCTCGTAGAAACTACTGCAACGCAGTAGAGAGCTGGCAAAAACGTCTAGATACACGGATTGATACCTACCTACGCTATAGTTCAAAACTAAGGTTCGTTCCAGTGAGCTCGATCAGTTGAAAATTCCGTCATCACATGCCGTTGGGTTGAGGTTTTAGTTACCGCGGAGACCGCTAGTGTGTAAATTCTGTTGACGATTACTTGTCATCTAGATAGCAATCAATTGAGTCACGGACATCTAGATACAACACAATCTGTCGTGTGCTGAGAGCCTGAGGAATACATCCGTTGATGTGGATGGTTAAGCTTTTGGTTTCCATCGATTGGAAATTGCAGGGATGGGATATCGTACAGATGGACGCACCCAAATTCAGCCGATGAAATATTTTTTCTGTCATGCAACATGTTACGATATTGAAGTTGGGGAGAACCGTGTGCGTGTATTCTACAAGGTACGGTGGCGGCTTCGCCGCCCTTTAGAGGCGCCCAGATAGATCTCCAGCCCAGCCAACCCAGAGTTGTCATTTTTAGCAGCTCCTATGCTTCCAGATGGCTCTAACATACTCCTAGAATTCAAATTTGTTAGATCATCTCTTGGCCAGCTCAGTGAGCATATCTCTCCAAGTCCAGGTGAGTCTCTATTGTTTCTGTGGCTAGAGCAAGCATATTGGCAACTAGGAAGATGCCTTCCACTAGGTAACTCCAATCAATTCAAGTTCATTTAAGTCCATGAGTTTTGCTCTAATCACAAAGTGTTCTATACATGAACTATGCATAAACAGATCCTCTTTCACTTCCTGGTCTCCAATTTACTGTATCACTAATATTCATAGTGCAGCAGTAAAAAAATGCTCCAAAATGCTGTTGATTCACAATTTCTGACTCAATATAAGAGATATCATAAATCTAAGACTGGGAGGTGAAAGAGGACATACTTATCTGCATTTTGTGCATAGGACACTTTGTAATCAGAGCCAAACACTCATTGTAATTAAAAAGGCAAGTCATTTGAAATCTGAGTTTAAGTGGTAGGTATTTGCCACAATCAGCCACTCAGCCACAGAATTACGACCAATCAGGATCGAAAAAGACACATGTCGTGTCCTTATATGAATAATGGTACAGAGGAAAAAGAGGAGAAAGACTTGAGATATATACAGAAGGCATCAGCCCCTGCAGCAGAACCGTGTGTCAGACCTGTAACATTATGTATATCTGTAACACTTCCCCCTCTTGCTGCGCTCCATAAAATCAAACAAAAGCAGCAAGAACTTCAGAACTAAGAAAGTCAAACCACAAAGCCACGGACGAAGGACCTATCTAGCCGGCTGATAGCCGTCATGCAGGAAACTACTCAGAAACCTACACCATCTCCGGAAACACAAAAGAGACAACGAACAACTGATAACAGACAACAACTGACAACAGACAGACATAGACCCCGTGAAATCACAGACAGGCCAGTCCCGTGAAATCACAGACAGACTTGACAGCAACGGCGACTGCCTCAACCAGATGACTTGACAACGAACAAGATTGGCCTCGATGAGGGCTTTAGACTCGGATTTTTGGTAGACATAGCGATAGGTAGAAATGACGGTAGGTATTTTCGGCATTCGGTAAAGAGAGCAGCATTCGCCAGCCAGCCGTCATACAGTGATACATTACTTTCTCAAGCAAAGGCGATGTGAACTTCTCATTTAGTCATGTGCTACTGCCACCGGGAGTCTTCAGAACGAAATGGTTGTAGGAGATTGCGATGATAACGAAGGCGAAGGTGACGAAGGGCTGGGGTTCGACATCGAGATATTTTCGTGGAATGAAAGGTTGGAGGTTTCGGTATAGATAGAAATAGAGAGTAGCGGCCACCGGGCTCATAACCTGTTACGATATGGAAGTTGGGGAGAACCGTGTGCGTGTATTCTACGGTACAGAGAAAAAAGAGGAGAAAGACTTGAGATATATTCAGAAGGCATCAGCCCCTGCAGCAGAACCGTGTTTCAGACCTGTAACACAGCACTCTCGACAATTTCGCGCAAGAGTTCATGATGGTAAGGGTTGAACAGAAGGCTGGTAATCAAATAGGGATTCGCAGGTTGTTGCGCAGAAGTGAGGGAAGTAATGCGTTCCTTATCCGTACGCGTGTCACCTTAAATATCTGTAGATTTCCTTGAGAGCGAGACGGGGTAGAGATGTTTGATAGTTTTCCTAAGACGAGCTAGCCTATAGACGCCTTTTGTCCGTGCGAGGTTACTGTTAGACTGGGAACCACTCATCAGTAGGGTGTAGGAATAAATACACATTACCCAGCTCGTCTCTCATTCTTCTTCTCCCAGCATCTACGTTATACACCATGCAATCCTTACAATTCATTCAACTGCTCCTCGCCGCCGCTCTGGCTGCTGCCTTCCGCTGACGGGCCCAACAGGTTGAATGGAGAACACCAGCCCCACCCGAACACCCGAAGCAACCCCATATTCTCCTGCACTGTTGCGAAGGACGTAAAGATTTCTCTATCCTGTTTTGCTGCAACCCACTGGCACGTCGGATTACTATCTTGATGCCCATCTGCAAATGGTCGGGCTCGAACTGTGTGCGCTGGCCTTGTACCCACCGGTGGGCCATGCACGTCCGAGACGCAGGCGTCACGCTGCATCCAGATCTTTTGTTTACCGGAAGGTGATTGCTGTGCTCCTTAATGCATGATCTAGGTGTTGCCAGGACTGCCAGTGGGTGTAATGGACGTCGTTGACGCTGGTTGTGCTCGCTCTTGTCATTGAATTTAAGCCCGTTGTCGCTATCTGTGAACAATCCAGCCGGTGGTGTCTCGCGAGGTAACGCCTATTGAGAAACAAGGATTCATACGTTAGCTCTTGAAGGAAAAATGTATATAAGCCTTTGTTAATCTTTGGTTAATGACAAAACTTATGACATTCCCGCGACCCCGGATGATTGCGCTGGTCACGGATGATCATGATCAGGTAACGCCGGCCTTATTATGTATGTAGCGGATGTCACCGGAAAGCGAGTCGATATATCAATCGCTAGGTTGCATAACATTCTGTGCATAACTGTGAAAGCACAATGTCCAGTTGCCATCTCGGCTGACAGGGGTACATACATAGTGCTCGTAGGTAACCGAGCGACGGAAAGGTCCTGTGCATGTGAATTTGGAACCGCCGGAACTGAAGTGCGGGAGGACCTGAGGCAGAGGTGTCAGGTGTAATTTGAAGGGCCGAGAAAGCCAAGTGCACCGGCTGTTGGTGTTGTGACATCGTTGTTGTACACTGATGGCTAATATGATCGAAATTGCAGCTACTCCTGTGGGTGTACATTTGTCCAGAGGGGCACCTACGGTGGTCTTCACGAGTAACACGAAGCATTCTCTCGAGCTAATTTCTTTCACATTCTTTAAACCGTTGCAATCTCCCCTTACTTGTTATATCATATGGACGATACTACCCCCCTACAGTAATTAACAGGGTTCCGGCAAGCACTTAAACGCTGGATGCGTTCTGTGATCACTTGTAGTTCTGATCTAATCTAATCTATCGGCTTATTTCTCGACGCATCACCTCGCATGACTCCCGACTGACCTCCATCAGCCCAGATAAAGCCCATAGGCCTCACAAAGGCTGTCGATTTATTTATGTAACAAGCATTAAATTTCGCCACTTTAAAATCAGAAATATCATAACTCCGGGGAGAACAAGTTTCCAAATAATTGCCAAACGACCGAACCATAGCCTTTCATCATCTCGTTTAACATCTAAACTATCATCAACATTGTCTTCAAAGGCCCGGAATATCTTTCCTACACCTTCAAGACCACCTCTGCCTGCCATGGAAATTCGAGTGAGGGAACTCGTCGTGCTTATTGTTGTTGATGTTGCTAATATTGGTGTTGCTGTCGGTCAACACACTATGAAGTAATTGTACCACCATTAGCAACAAGGCAAACACCGCTGTGCACCATATAGCCATGACTGTTGCATCTTGACGACTTTTCCACGTGGCTTTCTGGTTCTCGTTGATGTTCGAAGTACCCGAATTATCCCTTGAACGCACGTCATCAAAAAGTTCAGCACCGCATTTCTAACACAATATTAAAACATGTACCATGGATATGAAAGACTATGCATACACATTTCCAGTATATACGGCGTCTATCAGGCATCAATGGAGGCTCCAAAGGCCACCAGATTATAGGATCTTCAAACAGTATGCAAATAAGTGCTTGGATTCATCTAAGATTGTGGGTATGTAGGTTATTCCATTTGTCAAGATCAAAGCCAGTGATTCCACTAGTCCAAACGATCCCGGTCTAGGGTAGGGCTCGGTCCAGTCCAGTCCAACAGGAAGGTCAGACTGGACCGGACCACAGACTGGCAGTCTTGGACTGGATGGGCTTGGTCTGGACCAGTCCAAGGAGGCTACTTCTGGCCAATTGATGATGAGTATAGAATTGTAGAACAAAGTTCAAGTTTGATGATTTATTGACAGGAAGAATCTGTACCTTATATAAACAGAAAATCTGAAAGTCCCACAGAGATAATCGAGTGAAGTTCAGAGCGGTGGGGGGTGCCAATGTAAAACCAAAGAAGCATATTGGAGTGAAAAGCTTGGTGGAAGTCAATTGAAATCAATGGAAGGCCACAATTAGAAATAGCAGTGGTGGAGCCGGTGGGAAGCGAAAACTCATGTATGGGTCTCTGAGTATGAGTCTGGGGGTTGTGAGTCAATTCGCCAACTTTCAGTGTATTGGTGACCTCATTCGAGGCCTTCAAGTAACAAGTTGGTGGTGGCAAGTGGTGAGTGAACCACATGTATGAGCCTGCGTGTATGAGTCTACATGTATGAGTCTGCATGCATGAGTCTCCATTTACCACTCTATTCAGTGGCTCACTGTATTAATGACTCCCAGAGACTTGCGCTGATTTGCCACAAGTGGACTGGTCCGGACCAAGCCCGGACCAGTCTGCCAGAATTTTGGACCGGTCCGATCCCGGTCCAAAAATTACTCGGACTGGACCCGGACTGGACTGGACTGGACCAGTCCAGACTATTCCACACCCGGACTACTGGAATCATTGATCAAAGCATTGATATTTAGACTCTGAAATGTAGGGAAGCCTCGTCAATCATCAAGGAAAGAGTTTCAATAAGAATCCTGCTGTAACTATCAGATGATGGGTCATCCGCTGCAGAGGTAATATCGTTTGGTTCAGAGTGATCCTACATTCTCCACATCAGTTACAAAATCCCCAGTTTCCTTGATTTGTTATAGTCATCCAGAAAGCAGGGGAGGAGCGGGGGGTCGTTAATTTACTCACACGCAGTACAGCAGGAATATCTACTTCGGTAGGAGACATTTCTGATGTGTCATGGGCGCTAACGCTCTCCTCTAGCTGTAAAGTTGGTTTGTTCTCCAGCGCTGTATCTAGACTCATACTGTCTGCCGTTGTTTTGGGTACGACAGAGTTTCCTTTAAATGCCAACGACTCCTCCTCAAGATATTCGGGCTTCCAAATTGATGCATCACAGTTATTTTTACTCTATGATAAATTAGGCTTATCTTCAATTTGATACTAGAACTTACGGAAGCCCACTACTCCCTAGGCCAGATCGATTCCATCTCTGTGTAAAATTTTAGTCTTCCACTGCCATAGCTCCACTAGAAATCGTGCCACAGCTCTCATAGACTACCGGAACTCTGTGACCATCATACTATAGTTCGATTAGAAATCGTGCTATAGCTTTCGTAGACTACCGGAACTCTGTTACCATTGTGCCATAGCTCTACTGGAACTCTAGTGACAACTGTGCTATAGCTCATGCGGAAGTTCGGTGAATATACCTATAGCAGCATAGGATGCCCATTCAGAACATCCATAGCTGTAGGGTGGACTCGACTTGTAGTTGCCGCACGTCCATTGTGCTATTGCAGAATATCCATCCTTCGTCCAGCGGCATTTTCTAATCCTATAGTTTTAGCCTGGACTCGACTTGTAGTTGCCACGCACTCATTGTGCAATCGTAGGATATCCACTCTCCATCTAGCGGCACTTCAGCGTTTGCTGTACCCGTAGTGGCCGAATACCAGTAGTCATATTGGGACATAGAGGTCTCGGTACGTCCGCCGGATATCCTGATATCCGTTCTAGTGTGAACTACGGGATGAAAACGGGATGGGATTACCGTCCAAAAACCGTCCCGTGGAAGTGCCAAGATGGGATTTCGAGATTTCGGCATCCCAAATCCCGTCGCGGGATGGGATGACCAACGATGAATACCGTCCCATTACCATCCCGTGGTTCTCACTAATCCGTTCTACCAATGCTCAAGAGCCTGCGGGCATGCACAGGACAAGATCAGTCTGACGGTAGTTTACTCATAGACCCACCAGCCGTAAATGCTTCCATAGTCCCATGTGCAGATGTCTATGGACCGACTATGGATGACTATAAGCTGCACGTCGTGCAGGGGTCCACGGGAAGCATGATATGAGCTGTGCGTAGCGCAATCTATAGTCGATTTGCACTTTTGCCGATGTGTTCGTGGAGTTGGCATGGGTGGATGGTGGGGGGAAATTCCATCAACTCCCACCATCCACCCATGCCAACTCCATGAAAATTTGTCCCGCAAGGACAGTTGTTTGACATCAGATGGTCTCCTTGATGAGTTCCAATAGCCTCATGTGTCCGATTTTGATTTGAAGCTGCGGTTCTTACTCGGGGGCCGTTTTTGTGATATTTGAGCGGTAGTTGATCAGCAGAGACAATCCCGTCCGCATACCGTAATTTCGCTAGGCCATGAGAAATCCCGCCTTGGCACATGCACAGTTCGGTTTTTAGATAGTAATCCCGTCCTGTTTTTATCCTGTAGTTCACGCTAATATATACAACAAATCAAGCGAACGAAACAGTGAGTGGCATCCGGTGATGTTACGGACTCATAGAGTTTGCAGGAGCATTGCATACAAAATTCGAGCCAGCTGCAGAGAAAAAATACCTAGTACAATGGAGTTATGATTATACTTTCTTCTTAATTTGAAAATGTTTTAGCTTAATGAAGCCTGGATTGCATACGCAGCGATAGGAATGGATGAGAATAAAGTTTACAGTACCATAGCACTATCAATATTACAGTGTGATTGGGGAGACAAAGCATAACAAAGAATTGTAGTGTCTTCCAGTTGTGAATCCACGGTGTCTAACTCACAGAGGGCTAATATGTGCACCCTCTGCACATTGCATACATCCTGGCCACCATCCTACCGCAGTACTAGGTGTCTCTGATAGATTGGCAAGATTTTCTTCCCAGTATAGTACTTCCTTGACACAAGTCCAAAAACTGATGGAGACAACTGAGCGAGTGATGTCTAGTGCTGCTTGGCAGTTCTCAAGACTTGTCATATGTCGATGTCGATCTGCTTGCCCTGGCCCTGCCAAACCCCAAGAATCGCGTGTCGGCGCAAGAGCACATGTGCCTAGTAACTGGATAGCGGTGGTACCTACGCCGCAACACATTCCGCTAACGTAAACGAGGTCGAGTTACATAGTACAAACCTCCGAACAGGATCTTACAGTGGGCCTTACCGATGTTCCTCGCTAACTCATCCCTACCCAAACTCTTTCTTTGATCTTCGTTTCTTCCGGTTGTCATAATGTTTCACCATTGTCGCTGGAGCGTGTAAATTCTTGGTCAGGACATTCAAGCACTGAGGGTTTCATCATTTTCATCAGCTTTTGAATTGGCGTACCCTCTAAATGTTCATCAACTTCTCACTGGGATGGAACCCCACAGGTGTCCGAAAGATTAGGCACCCCTTCGTGAGCATAGGTAAGCTGTGGGGTGGACACTTTATTGCCCATAGAATCGGGGTATAAACAGTGTGTCGGACGGCATCATCAGCTATCACTCGGCTAACCTTCTGGTGTTGCTATTCAAAGTAAAGTGATAGAGAAGTTGATTATATATTATCTAAGAGGTCCAAAAGACCATATATATATGAGAGTACAAGTGTGAATGCGTCCGTATGCATCTATGTATTGACCCGGCTGAATTCCATTTGGCCGACAGCAATCTTCGGTCATACGAGACTCACCTCTGGTCATGCGAGACTCATCTCCGGCCATCAGAAGGCTGAGACCTGTCATGCAATAGTTGCTGTTACTTTGGATGGTAGAATGACTTGTTAATTGACTGATCTATCTCGAGGGCAGAAGGCCCGTATATGTACAATCTCCCATATGCGTACGCGTATGCACTATTTGACATGAGACGCATCACCCTGGTCCAGATACATATCCTCATACAGCCACCATCTTCATACAAGTCTTCATTCTCATACAAGACATCAGACGGTGCTGAGACTCACGATCCAAGTATACATGCAACAGTTGCTGTTGAAATGTAGGGAGAACCGTGTGCGTGTATAGACTTAGATTCAGAGAGACGAGAGAAGGAGAAAGACGCGAATTATATATGAGAGAGAAGTGCGCCCCTTAGTAGCAGCCCCACTAGCGGTCAGCTCTATATATACATGCAACAGTTGCTGTTGCATATCAATGGTAGCGAGTGGCGAGAGTGGCAGGACATCAAAGTCTTCCCTAATGATTTTCTGTATATATTTTGAGTCTTTCTCCTTCTCTCCTTCTCTCTTCACTGTATCATAGAATCTACACGCACGGTTCTCCCCTAAGTACTATAGCAACAGTTGCACGACTTCAAAGGAGGACATTAACAAGCTGCAGACGCAAAAGTGCATCTAATACAATAAAGACTGCTGGAGCATTGGAATGAAATGTTTCACCCATCTATCCGGTTCCTACAGCTCTAAGGGAGTCAGAAATATATTATAAAGGCACCGGAAAAGACACTAACAGGAGCTCTTTTGAATAGGAGTAAAAGGCACAGTGCAAATGGCACTGGAAATGGGTACGCAGTACTTTTATAAAGATGCCATTCGGTGCCGTTTATCGCGACAGTTCTCCGTACCTTTCTCTTCATGTCTTTCCTCTCTGCGGGCCCGCGTCTTTCTGCTCCTTTATGTGTTTTCCCATTTAAGATGTATTAAAATCAGTAAATATCATCGTCACTTGTAAAGACACTAAACGCACCACTAGACACACTCGTCACGGTAGTATTAACACTCTCGCCCCTTGCAATCCCTTCCTTGTAACTCTTGCCTGATGTATGTTACTCTCAAGAGCTCTTCTTGAAGCCGCCGCAGTCTTAATGTAGAGTAGGTCGGCGCAGTGATGGTGAATGGTGTTAGTGGTGGTGGTGGTGGTGGTGGTGGTGAGATGAAAGAAACTGCCATTTACACTCAGAAAGTTGTGTCTGGAATAGAATAGCACTTGTAGCAAAGCACGCAGTACTAGCAGCTGTAGAAAAGGCACAATGCCACATCTTCGACTCCCTTAGAGCAGGAATATTTGCCGGGCTTCTTGATCGTTATCCATTTGACATGCTCTGATATACCTTCACCCAAGAGGAAAACAGGGACTAGTTCCTGTATGCAAACACCCCAATTCAGAAAGCTACATACTGCTAAACGTTAATCTAGGATATGAGTTGCGCACAATTGGTGTGATGGTTCTCCAGAGCCTTGTTTTCACTAGCGCACTCTAATACGGCAGTGGTGTACTGTAAATGCATTCTGTCACTCCCACCTAATGTATTGGTGAAATTCGGTAGCGAGTTCAAAAATCCTGGTTTAGTTGTGTAACATCAAATTCGCATGCCGCGCGTCCTGCCTACATACCTCCAGTGCCGTGTATCGTCTATTTACCTATGATGTTTGTTCATTTAATAAGGGAACAATCTCGTTATATCGCAAAAGTTATTCCAAGTACCGATACTCATAGTTAAGATATTCATTTCATTAGTATGGTGTGGATACCTGTATCTTCGTGCAGCCGGGAGTTTAATGGAAGTTTACTCGTCCGATTTTAAAGTCTCCTGGACACCCCTGTCAGCGATTAGATGGCCCCTATGAGATTAGGATACATTGAATTATCATCCTACTTTGATAGTACTTATGTACTTAAGTAGTTATCAAACTTTAGATATGTCGCCAAGGGCGCTCTCGGCGACATCGATGCACGTGCATCACGCTAGTTCGACACAACAGATATGGGTTGCGCACACTTCGTCTACCGTACAGTAAAACCTTAGGAGTACACTTAAGCTCGAACCTGCACCTCCCCGGGATAGTCTCAAGATACAAGCTTTCCCCCGACGGCGAGGGCATTGACGACAACGTGTAATATTTCAACCCAATATATGGCATTAGAGTCCTTGAATCACGGCACAAAGGTATGTAGCGGAAGGGGATCTCCCCCACCTAGCCGGCTAACCGGAGAGGGAGGGGAAACAGGATTCTGCTATACGTTAGATGATTAAAACAACAAAAGCTAGCTACATATCGGGATCGCTACATACATAGCTCCAACACTGCAACTCATTGGGTACACGTATTCCCGGGTGCGGCTGAGTGCAACCCCCAAAATAGTCTCAGTTCTTATCAGGCAGATAAACATGATACATGTTGTCACATTGGCGCCAGGCGATACGAAACATACACCCGTTCAGTTTTCAAGTAAATAGGTAACCAATGAATCTCCTCCTTTTAAGTACTTTCCGGCCCAGAAGGATTCAAACTCGGGCTTGTTACGAGTGTATCCTGCATTCCTTTCTTTTCTTCTCTCCCACCTAGTATAGCTTTGTTAGATCTCTTAACTACGGATGACGGTAGCGAACACTCCCCACAAAACAGATAGCAATATCACAATGGCATGTCTTGACACTACTAGAGTATCGTAGATTCTCCGGCCCAGTTTCCTCGGACTCTAATTATAATACCTACTTCTGCAGTCGTCTACCCGTCTACCTTTTAAGCGAGGACCGATTCTTTTTTTCTACTCCCGCGCTCTAGAACAGCGTCTAGTCTATGCCTTTACATAGTCCGTCCCGGGGCTGAACTATGAGTTATCAGATAAGAGATCTCTTGTTTGAGTGGGGCAAGAGATCATATCGATAACAGAATGACCTATGGAAGAAGTTTAGGAAAAAACAGGATGGGAGTGGAGGTATAAGGTTCAAGTTTCTAAATCCTTTGCAGAATAGAATTTTCTCAGGCATTGATAGACTTTTAGAAGACATTGGTGTCGAAAGGGTAGTTGGAGCAATGGAGGAGGAGGCGGGGGGGGTTTAGAGGACGAGGAGTAGGTTGGGGATGACAGTGATGATGGTTTTCAGGGGCTGATGGCTAGAGAATGGGGAACTGCGAATTGAGTGAATTTCTTTGTTGCAACTTTGCAGTAATAAGGATGATAGGAAGTTATATGTCATAACCGCGGGTGGCCTAATACAGTATAATTACAAACAAACAAACTAGATATAACCGTCCGACCTCCAGGAAAAACAGACAATTAAACAGGCTAGACCGCAGTTTTTCGTGGCACTTATAAATTTCATGTTGCGTAGCTAATACCAGAAGGCCGATACACAGAATATACCAGCTTTTGTTAGTTTGTTTTACGTATACTGTATTTACTCAACCTAGAGTATGATAGTGCCCGTTTCACCTCACCCCCGGATGACCCGGCTACGTGGTGTGATCCCCTTCCCTCTACCGGAATTTTCCGGCTTATCGGAGGCGCTTAATGGTAGTTATCGTACCGCAAGTCATCGAGATTACCAACACTTACAAAGTACAAGTGTCCCTCAAACCATGGCCTACCCTGTTTAAATAACAGCATTTACTGGGGGCCGGACAGTGTCTATTGTGCTTGCATGATTTGTGTGCTCAGCGCAGGGGTAGATGTTGCGCACAGTGGTGGGGAGCTTTACAGAGCCAAATGGCTGCAACCTTAGAGTTGGTGTATTGAGTACCAAAGCGACATGCGGAGGTGCTGAATAGCCCATACACAATGTACTTTAGTACGTAGTAGGTACTTAACGTTCGTGTATATCAAACGTCTATCTCATTGTAAAAGTACAAAAGCTTAAAATAGAGATAATTTTCGAGTATCCTTTTTTGTGGTATGAGTCGATGTGTCAATATTTCTTCGTGCGGCTGAGTCGGCTGAACGCGGAATCGCACAAGCAAGTCGGCGACATGCATGCTTCCTGCGTTACCACACCGTGCCAGCCTTTCGAGGAAATGGAAGTCTCTTGTTATCCCACTCACCACTTCGTTACTTCCCACAACCCCATCATTTTGTTCTTTCAGGCCTTACTCTACTCTGGCTCTACGATCATCCTTCTCACATCTATCAAACACATCGCCAAAATCTTGCCTCGACTAAACAATCTTTTCAGTATATCGGACTCACGGCTTAACACACCAGTTCCTCTCGCCATTAACTACATGACATTTCCAATCTAAAGATCGTCCATACTATCTTTTCACATTACATGAAATACGATTTCTTCTCACTACGTCAGGCCGTCATCGTCGTGGCTCGACCAAACCTCACCAGCTGGTAATGAATAGCAATGATATAACCAATGCAAAAATTGGTATTTTATCGGGTACCTAAACCGCCCGACGGTCTGCTAAACTTCTGACATACCTCATTTCTAGCAGAAACCTACAGCATATAGGAGGAACGTTCAAAAATTAAGGCTCAAACACAAGCAAGTTTTGCAAGATTGCTCTTAACATATTTTTGGTTTGTATACCCTACTGGCCCCCAGGTTTATGTTAATTAAATGTAGTTACCGTAGACAGTGGACTTGTCGCGCGCTTCCTCCAGGCTTCCCAATAGTCCGTCCCGTCTGGGCAAAAGTAAGCCCCAGACCAGACGAGAATTTAGGGGGCAGCAAAAGAAAGACTGTTTAGGACCAGGGCAGTAAGGCCACGGACGAAAAGACTGCAGCGCCCTGATGCACCGGACGAGACGGCGATTCGGGGCCCCGAAAGACGCCAGTTTCCCTGGACCGTTGGGAAGCCTGATTTCCTCTCACTCATTCCACTTCACTCCAGTCTGTACTATATCAGATAATTAACTGCTGTCCTCACCTACAGCCCAACCGCCATACTTATGTCCCCTACAATCTAGAATACTGCTACCGAACGCTAGGCTGGCCAACTGTCTAACCAGGCAATTCATCGCTGCTATGCACCATGATGCAATATCCAATTTCACTCAAGGGGAGCTCAGGAACATATAGCGACAAAACACAATAGGCCTCGGGACCAACCTAAGACTGAGCCGCACAGTGGAGGCCGAACCAGGTATGTTTGACCCCGGAGCTCTTTGGCATTCGCAACTGATCGCCTCCGATCTCGCAGACCTAACCCGGCTGCAACCGTTACATGGCAAGCATCGATGATAAAATCACCAAAGTCCACTGACAGAGGTGCACCTACGGATTTATCTGTCGAACCGAAACCTAACATGCAGCACGTTCAAGACAGTACCTCCAACCTTGTCATCAGTTCACCAGGACCAGACCAAAGCCAAATAAAAAAAGAAAATATTTCCCCAAGAGACTGGAGCAAAGAGCAACCCCTGTGGCCAACCCGAAAAGACCAAGGGCAAAAGCTGGTGCGCTTGCAAGCGGTTAGTTCGATAATCCAGATGTTTGAATTTCGTCTAGCTCATCAAAGATTCGTGGCACAGCTATCGGAAGGCGTAAGGATCCGGACTTCGATAGGTCATTGCCTGTTCTTCAGTCACCTGAAGATAGTGGGAACCGTTCATCGAAGCGTTTGTTTAACCCCGACCGTGACGATGCGAAGACCTTCAATCCACAAGTGGCACCGACTGTTGATCCAGGGCCGAGGTTGTACGATGAAACCTCTCACCGGAGAAAAGAATCAAGGAAACACCCTGGACCGTCAGAGCAAAGACCCATATCTATCGTACAAAGGAATGACGCTGCTGGTGAGCCCAGAACTAAGGACAAAGATTTTCCTCAGCCATCCGTTGCCGTATTGGCCCCACACGAAAGCGAGGAACGGATACGGATGGTTAGACAGCCAGAAACTAGGCCCATTAGTCCTGAGCAGTTAATCGCCGAGGTGAAAGGAATATATGCTGGTCTTATTATGGTGGAAGCCAAATGTTGTGAAGTTGATGCAAAGCAACATCAAGCGGCCTTGGAGATGGATGGTAGGCAACCGACGTTAAACAATGAACAATAGTATGAAATCCTCCATCCGCAAGAACCTTTGAGTAGTTCTAATGACCCATAGGCAAGCATTGATTGCTTTGCATCGAACATTATTGCAAGAGCATCACGACTTCTTTCTGGCATCTCAGCATCCATCTGGGAGCCTCGCCTTGAAAAGATTGGCCCATAAATATGCAATGCCGGCCCGAATGTGGAGGCATGGTATCCTTAGCTTCTTGGAATTGCGTCGGCACAGGCTTCCTCACTCTCTTAAGCATATGCTCACGTTCATCTACCTTGCTTATAGCATGATAGCACTCCGTCCGCTTCTGGTTTTCATCATGATCTATAAACCGCCGACTCTGCCGCCGCTAGTCTACGAAACGATGCCTGCCTTCGAAGACACCTGGATCGAGTGTCTCGGTGATTCGGGTCGCTATAGAATGGCGGTAGAGGATGACGATGATCGTGAAAAAGAAGTTTGGCAGAAAGTTGCGAGGTTTTGGTACAGTAGGGCAGCGGATACAACGCCATACGCTGGTAGGCTATATGATCATTTGGCAATCTTGGCTCGACCAAACATTCTTCAACTACTGTTTTACTACTGCAAGAGTCCGGGGGTCAGCCAGCCTTTTACCTCTGCCAGGGAATCGATCTTAACAGTATTTGACGCTATCTTTAACCCCGACGTGTTCCCCGCAAGGAGTCAACCTGTGGATGCATCATTCATTCAGCTACACAGCATCACCTTTACGCACATTGAGTTTGAGAAATTTGACGTTGCCATTGATGCTTTCTTGGATCTCCTTGACAATCATATCAACCGACCCCGGTTGGAGTGGAGAGTACTACTACCACCCCTGGTCGCACTGGGATTTATTCTGATGTTGAGATGACGGCAGCTAGGTATAACAACTCCGAGGAAGAGGACTACATCATGGTGGTTCCTGAAAAGATGGTCTTTTATCATCCCGAACTCTGGTAAAATCCCACACAAACCCCCCTCTCACATCTTGGCAGTTAATAAATGATAGTGATTACTGAACTTCATGGTCTTAGAAATAATTCTGACTCGGTCGGTGATTCCGCTAAGTCGGCCATGATTGCCATCAATAAGGTCATAACCGAACGCAAAGATTTTAGGATCACTACGAAAAAATCGGACGCCACAAAAACTAGTTTGTTGATAGAAAAGCTTGAGAGAGATGAAGATGACGACATCATCATTCGCACGACTCGGGATCAAAGCGAAGCCCAGCGTCAGGCGTTCACAGAGAAGAACATTATTGGATTGAACGGCGCTGATTCTACTCACCGAAGACACCAATATTAGAATAGAAGCGAACGCACGTGGAGTACCAACAATCTTGGCTGATACTCCAAGCAGTACCTGGTTCAGTTGGGTGGTAGAACTAAGACTTCACAGACAAGATCGAAGAGGCAACCTGCAATCGTCACTAGCATGAAATCCAAAACGATGAGATGGACAATCCAATGTTTCACTGTTTCCTATGCACATGAATGATACCGTCGAATCGAAGCCAAAGATCCAATTAGGTTATCAGCGGGCTAACAGAAGAGATAAAGCGGAAATGAACGAACTTACCTATGTCGGCGCTAAGTTGCAGCGAGCTACGGAAGATCCTCATGTCCAAGTATATCATATATGATGCCTATGTGCCATCGCATTTCCTAACAGGTCTGTTTTGATTGCTCTAGAAGTAAGTTCAATCCCTCCACCATACATTCGAACAAATACTGACCTCCTAAATGCTATTTAGGCAATCGCAGTTGTCTCAAAGCAGATACGTCCGCCTGTTCAACCGACGGGTATCACAATAGCAAGTCGACTTCTCAGGCGCTGCGAATCGCACGTCAACAGATTAAATTCAAAACCACCCGACAACGAACAGGTAGTAGCCCTAATTAGGAACAAGGCATGCCCGGTTTTTCGTCTAGCAATTGTCAGAAGCTGATAACTTTCGAGGACTGACATTTTGCCCTCGTAGATGGCTCGGAGATGGTCAAATTGAAATCGGGAGTGAACGCCGGAACCCGGGGATGTCGGTTACAGTAATCACTAGGTTCTTGCGGATGATGCGGATTTGGCCTATCGAAGCCACCGATACAATGCTGATGCACTTGGACGTTTACTAAGAAAGGAGCCCTGAATCGAACGGCACCAAGTTGTCGTTGGATACCCATCATCAGTAGAATTCAGTCTTGAAGAGGATGGGATTGACACTCCAATGCTTGACGTTTCGACGCACCCGAACGGTAACGTTGGCTGGAAGCCGAAGTCGCAAACTATCAGCTCAATAAAGAGTTATAACGAAAATGTACGGAACCACCGTCACCAGTACCGAATGGCAGCAGACATCGCAATAGTCATCCCGTCTGGGCAATGCTCTGGACTATGATCTTCGGGGTCGAGGGTTATGGACTCTTTAAGGGCAGGGCAAATGGCTGACGGACTATAACTACAGGAACCCGTTGTCTCAATGACTCATGACATTCAAAAGCGAATTTTAGGAAGCGGTGGAAATCATAGTGTTTTATGCAATATTTTTTACAGACGCATCACCGCTAATTTTGAGGCACACCACGTGGCACCACTGCCAGATTCAGCATCATACGGCTATCTTTAAGGCCCATCGCCGGCATCACGGCACCCATGGATATGATATAGTATTCGAATCGATAACGCCAGATCTATGCCAAAATAACATCACCTATCACAGCAACAACCCAAGACAATCAATTACATACATCATTTTAACAAAGGAAAGAAAGTGGTATTATTAGTTACGCAAAGGAACAGAATTGAGTAATAATATATGCAATTATGCAGTCGTTAATAGCATCTCGAGTGTTTATGCGTGAATCACTGTAACCAGATTATCGCGAGATTTTGGGTTTTGATGTTGAGGTCGGCTATTGGCACGTGCGCGTAGTGGTGGTGGAAACTCGTCGATTGTCTAAGTTCTAAAGAGAGATGAGAAAATGAGAAACTAAAAGACACGACGTCCAAAGAACTATATTGAAAATGGCAACCAACGTAATAGCCAAGCTCAGCACTGCGGCTCTTAGCAATGCGGATCTTAGCTTCGACAGGTTTTCACTCAGAGCGGGGAACCCTGGCTGGGGCAATATGGCCGGCAAAACAAGAATTTAGCGTGCGAACCACTTGCACCTTGTGTGCGCAATGCCCCTGCGCTGAGCACACCAATCAACATCTTTCAGTCTCAGTGTGCACAATACCCTTGCGCCGAGCACACCAATCAACATCCTTCGGTGTCAGCTCCGTATCGCCAAGATCCCCAGCTGGCAGACACTGCAACCAATGATATGTTGCGTGTCGAGAGGCAGAAATCTACCCGATATGGTGAGCATCTCCGTTGGGCCGCAGGAAGATGTAGTTATAAGTAGCCGACCCCGTCAATTTTATCCCCTTGAACATTATTGGAACGAACATAGTTACGACAATCACTCGCACAAACGATTAGCCAGTCCAAAGCGCTTCCCAGGTTTCCTCTTAAACCTTTGGGTTCGTACACATATCTACTTTAATGTTCCCGATAGATATGGCTACGTATCGTGTGTCATGGTCATCATTGACACATTTTCCTATCTACTCTACGCCCGTCTGAAATATACGGGATGACTGACTGCTGTGAGTCCGTTCAGCCGATCATACCCCAACCACCACCAACACGCCCCGAGCCAGGCTAACCAGCGAAACGCACCACACTATCTGCAGCATCCAAGTCCAGAAACAAGACGTAATACCGGCAATATATCGAAACAAGCACAGAACACCGGAAACATCTAAGCCAAGCCCCCAAGAGGTGACCTAACCTGGTATGCTTAATGGAGTTGAGATTGGAATTCGTAACTGATCGGCCATGAATTCATCCAGCGACTGCAACCGTTGCAAGACAGCCTTGGACAATACATAACATCACTAAAGACATCAGACATAGGTTCTCCCACACTATCCCCAGGGTGTTTCTAACGAGAAAAACGTAAACATGCAACAACAGCCAGCATCGGCAAAGCCAGGGCATGGGTTTTCGCCATCAACAACGCTCAAAGGGATAAGCGTAAAAGCAGGTGCAGTTAGAAGCGGTTAGTATTGATAATCCCAATGGACGAATTGCCTAAAGCTGACAAACATTCGCGACGTGTACAGCTTTCGGCAGGCATAAGGAGCGGAATATCGACAGGTCATTACCGGTGCTTCAGTTACCAACCGAAGACAATTCAAGCCGCACATCCAAAAGTTTATGCAATGCGACGCCATCACCTCCTTCCACACCGATGCTATCCACTCCCAACATCACCAGACAATATAGAATCGCCTTCCAAGCCCGTAACGGTTGCGCGACGCTCCACGAATTCGACCTAACAGAGCATGACCCTGGCCCTATCGTTATGAGAAAGTTGCGAGCAAAAGCGAAGGAAATAATGCGCCCTTCCCGCTTCTTTAGATTCTTCTTAAAAGAGGTGATCGAGACCGCCATTGTCGAGCCTGTAAGTAGCTCACTTCCGTTAAGCCGCAAGCATGCCCGCTCACACTCCCACTCACACGCAACATAGATCAACGGCAGCGACCTCGAAAGACAAACCCCACTCGCAATCAACGTGCGAGAAAATATGCCAAATCCATGGCTTACACAAGCCTTCCATGACCCCGAGACTCTTGACCGTGCCCCTGATTTCACGGACTTCAAGATAGAGGGCGACACCCAAAACTCGGAGGGGAAGAAAATAGCGCCAATGAAGACGTTGGTTATCCGAACTGGTATTAACAAGTCGGTTATGTTGCTTTTACTGCTGGTTACGGCCGTTGTTGCGTGCGTGATTGGGATATTAGTGGGAGCATTGACCCGTAAGGTGGAGTTGGGATTTGGAGTTGCGGGCGCGGTTTTTGCATTGATTGCGGTACTGCAGGGGGTGGTGGTTGCGTATATGAAGGAGCTTGGAGGCGGAGGACGTGGATAATAGATGTACATGTGACTTGAATGATACCCATTTTCTAAAAAACTCGGATGACTATCATTAACTGCGTGGAGAACTCAGGCGACCCTTCGGAGGAGTAAAGCACATGCCAAAAGAGACACCATTGGCCAATCCAGCACTGGCTGTCTGTATAGTTATACAAGTGATAGCGAGGAAATCCCTGTACATTCTCGATAGCTGCACTGATTGGTATGAAAATTCAAGCCTAGTGCAATCTCAGTTCGCAGTGCGCAACATGCGCAACAAGCGACTATTATGGCGACCATTGTACATACCCAGCACAACGTGACGCAACAACATTTCTGTATGAAATTAAAAAACAAAAAGTGGTCCATAGCAGCGTAATACTGTACGAGGATAAAACGCTTCTTGACTTAACCAAAAATAGAGAAAATACGCTGCTAGTCCTGATTACATTTTTTCATGCTCCATTGTTGATCGATTGGGGATGGCGTGAAGCTATCTAATCTCTAAATCTAATCTCTAAATCTAATCTAGCTTCATCTAATCATAATTATCACTCGCTTCATTTTCTTTTCTCTGCTCTATGCATTTATCAGAGGACACTGGATGCTCTGCTCAGGCCGGAGTAATGGTCTTAAGTTCTGTTCCGACAGAATGGACATGTGACTGATGAAAATCACCAGTATTAGCAGCATGAAGAAGTCTCTGCTAGCTGGATAGTTGGAGATGCTGCCACTACCGCTGATATCAAAGCCCTCCTCTCTACACCCTCTCTCCCTCCCCTCCCCTTCCCCTTTCTCCCTCCCCTCCCCTCCCTCTTCCTCTCCCTCTCTCTCACCTTCTCGCCCCTCTCTTGAGGTCTTTGTGTGCGCAAGTTACATAGCAAAGACGTCACGCGCGCAGCGTCACGGAACATCACTCACAAAATGGCAAATCATGGGATATTACTCGGTATATTGGCGTCTTTCCACCTGCCGTATCACGTTACCATTATCATCAAACTTCACTTGTTTTGCCAAGAACTCTTTCACCCTGCAACTGGATGCTCCGCCCAGGCGGAGGTAATGGTCTTTAAGTTTGGTAACTTTAGATTAACAAAAATACGTGTTAAAGCATTGCCCACAACGGAGATATAGGGACCACCCCTTACTATCTTCCTCCAAACCCTCCTCCAAACCCGCCCCCTCTCCCTCTCCACCCCTCCTCACCCAGCTCTCCTCCAAAGCCTCTCCCTCTCCCAAATACAAGCATTGGAGACGGATGCATGTAAAGCAGTTGTTTCTTCTTTGCTCGCCGCTGTATAAACATGGCCGGGTATTTGGGTGACGAAATGATGATCTCACTGGTATTTCGAGCATCACCAACTATCAGTCTGTGGTTCGGCATGGCTTGGCATGCGCTTTCGACCACCGTTTCTCCATGAGACATCACTCGTTACTTGGCGCCAAGAGTTTCTCTCCCCACCTAAAATTTCCTGGCATAGTCTTAAGTAAACTTAAGACCAAATGACCCAGCTGTTACGATGTATCCATGGAAGTGGTATTCTGGCTGCTATTAAACGTAGTACTACTGTTGGGAGCGTCAAGGTTCATTCTTATCCTTTTGCAAGGAGAAACAGCGAATCATTGCGGATCATTGGTCCCCATACGTTGTTGCCAGGGCGTGTTTGAAAATATATCCCACTAATAGTAGAAGGGAGTATAAAGCTTCCAATGTTCCTGCAACTTCTAGACCGATGTGATTTCCCATAACCTAAAGCCCACCAACATATCGCGATTAGGGCACCTCCGGAACGTCTATCCCGACGTTCGTCCAAAGACACGACAAAACACGCGCAACATAGCTGTAATATGTAATTAAGATTGGATTTCGCCAGGTCGTCACCAGCTTAGGAAATCTGGACAAGGCCGGGTATGTTAAGCGTCTATTCAATTGGCGCTTACTTGAATGTTGCCAATAGGGAGACCTACGGCTATCCGTCCCATCTACAAGACACAATATGACCCAACGTATAATTTCTAGCGTGATACCACTTCGATCCCACCCAGTGATTGATCTATGGCACCAGATCTGTAGCGTGATACTATAAAGCGCCCGCCACATAATAGGCCGGGTTTACCTCACATAGACTGTACCGGCTCTAGAAATGAGTTCCGCTGAAATGGGCTGTCGTATGTATCACACTCATGCTTTTGATATAAGGTATATCGAACAAGGCCAATAGGGGATTCAGGATGTAGCAGGACACCCAGTCTACTAGTCGTACTTATACAACTTCCCATAGGTAAAGTCAAGTAGAATTACAGGCGTGAATCTCTGCTCTACTCTCATCAACTAGATGCAATGTAAAGACAAAGAAACGGCTATTTAGCGGAGAATAGGTACTCTGGTGACGAAAAGTAGAACCAAAAGTATGTACAACCATGCGAAACTTCTCTCTCTCCCGCAAATTCCACGATTACTGTGTTGAGAAAGTACCAATAGCCCATCACCATTCTCGTATGCCAATATCGGGATATCATGTTTTCAGTGCTTTTGCACAATTCTGCCCTTTGTGCATACCAGTGATGAACGAGTGATCGGATCGCACACTAGTGCCTTCATACCTCTGAACATCGCCCCGAAACGACTACTTATTTGAAACTTCACTATTTATGTCAAGTTATTCAACCAAAGAAAGTTGACAGTTGGCTCTCCTCCGGACTATCCAACTCACTAACCTACCAAGACTATTTTACCGCGATCAAACTAGTCGAAAAACCCAACCCCTTATGTAGATTACAGAATATTTATCTTACAATTTAAATTTAAGTGTGCATGCGCAATATGTCACCCTAGTAGGCAGCAAACGAAGTTGTCTGACGCCTTGAGAACTTAGAAAGACTTTGGTACCCGATCGCAGATACTTATGCGTAGATTATTATCCGGCAGGCGGCAATTGGCTTCCAGGATCATTGAAGGGTACTGTAATCAAATTGGCCCCTAACACTATTCATTGTACCAGCATTACGATTTCGTTTACACTCCACGAGTCCCTCTATGAAAAGACCGGTGCACACGCATGCCCGCTGAAATGTGGACGCATTGCATCCATACTTGAAATTTCCTCGGAAACCCCGTAGTGTGTAAAGGGAAGAGAAGTAGAGGAAGGGGCTCTCCCCTATCTAGCCAAGCGAACCGGAGGGGGAGGGGAGGACAGGCACTGTCATACTCTAGTTAGAGTGAATATAGTATGACTAGACATCAACCGCCCGTAGGGGATGAAGGTTATAACCCCAGCTTCGGCGCTACCGCGCACAAGTTCCAGGACTTTGTTGTCTATTCAATCCAGGGCGTTGCAATACTGTCCCCCGCTAATATTTGAGTTGCCACTGATGTTTGCGAGGATGAGGGTATGTTTTGCGGACCGTCGCAAGGTGTTGGTAAAGCCGGTCGAGTGATGGGTAGTGATGGCGCGGGATGGCGCGGAACGGCGCGCAGAACTCTCACTCCTGAGTACGAGGACTAGTATATTCCTTATAGAGCTACTTTAATCTCGAATGTAAATAAGGTTCGATGCATGTGCATATGTCATCACATGGCTCGGCTACTTTGGCTACCGGAACCGCTGAAGGCTGAGCTATTCATTTGGTATCACGCCCATTCCAGATGTGACAGTCTAGAATCCGTGTGCATACGCGATCCTCGATGTGGAGGCATCATATTGATAGCTTCCTCCGCTTGTGAACGACATCCTTGCATTTATCTGTATGATTCTGTTTCTCCTGTGCACAAGCACGCAATGCTCCGGCATCCCGGTTAAGGTTTCGGCCCGAAAGAAGCAAAAGACAATAGCCCGGGTACGCGCAGGCACGGAACCACTGCAGAACCTTGTTCAACTCAACTCCCGCTGCATCCGCTGGCCCGTCTACATAGGAAACAAGCAATACAGAATCCATTCCGCCATGTCCGCTGGTTTGACACGTCGTTCGCAAAAACGAAAATCTTACGTCAAAGCGGTTCGCCACATTGAAAGACATCGAATATATTATTTCATTAACACAAAGGGAATACAATTCACTATCATTCCTTCCCAATACTCAATGGAAAGTAGAGCACCCTCAATCCAGTAAGATCCCTCCCCATCGTCGAGAGTTAACTCAACAATTTATTCTGTCCCGACCAACCATTGCCTGTCCGCCGTCAGTATGTTATCGACGTAGAAAATTCTTAAACCATCCAATAACTGCTGACGCAACAGAAAGTAGTGGAGATTTCCGGGACTCCGCTAGCTTGCACAGGCGTACCAATTTCTTCAGCGAGCAGAATTGCAGGTCCTGGGCTGTTCAACGCAATAACTATCTCCTCCGGGAAAGCCCTCGTACTCTCATGTAGATGTCTTCGGCGGCTACGATCCGGGGTCAGTGCCGTTCCATCCGTGTGCCGTGTCCTGTAAACTTCCATAGCCGCCAGAGCGGATCTGTGGGAGAGTAGAATCCCAGTTTCAGTACCATCGATTACATGGCCCCTTCTGCGTCTATGTGCATGTGTCTAAGACATTTTGTCTTCGTTGGGTAGAATTGAGAAGTAACAGAAGCAACGCCGCATTCCATTCACCGAGCTGAGCGTCGCTGCTTCACGTACGTTCGTATAAGCCTCATATTGTTGTCCTTGGTGGGTTGGCATTAAATCCGCCGTAGAATATTAGGAGGGTAGGCCCGTAACTTTATTGATGCCCTTCGCAAGGATAGCCTGTTGTTCACCTTGACCGTGTAATTGGTCGAGTTTCATGTGTTGGGCTATTCAACCCAACATCACCCTACTCGGCGAACGTACGATCCCACATATTGTTGTCTTCGAATTACTCGGTATCAGCCCGCCACATCTGACTCGGTGATTATGCTGCCCGGAATGTGGGTCGGCGTCCATCGCACACCAATAGATATCCCCAGATACCAGCTCGACAGTCTTGAGAGCTCCGGAGTGGCCGGACTCAGGATTCTCGGTGTATACAATCGGAATTGTCGGAGCTCGAGCGCTCTACCGGTATTATAAAGTCACGTACTGTCATAACCAGTTGCAATCCACGTGCATTTGCCTTGACCCTCAGATTAGTCTCTTCGGCTGGTGGAATCGAGGGTTCCGGAACGGCCTCGCGGTACTACCACGATTCGTGTTGACTTTCGGGTTTGCGCAGGTTTCTGTGCGGAACGTTGCACATTTAGCGTCTCCCCCATCTTGTGACCTCCTTCGTTCGAAACGACTCTGGGAATTCGCCTTGACTCTCATATTCGTGTCTTCCGTGGGTAGAATTGCTAGTTTGTGCTGTTCAATCCCATAACCCTCCCCGAAATGATGGCGGATTGATGCCTTGTTGGTTATCTCTGAAGAGCAGCTTGAAGCTAGTTCTCAACAATCCGACTTTCTGATAGTCCTGGGATCCACTCGCTTCCTTGAAATTGCTGCATCCGGCTGCTATCATTTGAACATCTGACTCGTCATCAGCCATAAATTCTACTCTCTCGCACTTCCACCACTACCGCGGCCTTGGTCTTTGATTCTTAGATCTGGTGTTCAAGCCTGGGTACATAGAGAAAGTCTTTGACTCTTGTTCTTCCGTCTCTTCGTCAATCCGACTATTTTCGAACCATCTGGTGGGAAAGTATTTCTTTGTCCAATCCAATTCCTGGGGGCGACAAACTCTGGGCAGTAATCGGATCACAATCCGGGAGTTGCCAAGTCATTATTTGCTCGTCCTCCTCTTATCCATTGCTGTTGTCGAATAGCCGATTCGTGACTTATTAGACTTTTCGATTACGGTGGTTGAAAATGGGAGCAGGTGTTCCAGGTGATGGTATTTCTGAGAGGGTTGTAGAGCGTCTTTTTCTGCCGCTGTGTTGTACCATAATTTCGCAACGTTCTATCTGCCACCTATATTGCATTCCCCTCTATGGCCATTTTGTACAACCCAGACCGCCCAAACCCTGAATTCATGTATCCTTGAGAACCGTCCAGATCACTTGGTTTCCGATCCCAATATCCCCGCGGGTGACTAAAATTCGCAGAATGTTTTTTTGATCGGCACACGGCTGGCACAAAATCAACTACTATCGTCCATTTATGGCAGCGAGGCGGCACATTATAGACGTCATGATTTCTGGCGTAAGATAGAAAACTGTAATCGGATTCTTTAATCGATCACCGGGACAGACTGCGTCGCCAAATCCTCCACTCGTTTGATTCAAACTTTGTCGGGATCAATCGAGTGTCAGTGGTGCTGTCGCTGGTCAGATTTTTGGTGATAATAACGGTGGAGGGCGTTTCTCGGTATCTCCCGTCGACTCTTATATTCTTTCTTCCAAAAACGATGTACTGACAGGGAGTTGTAATAGTACACACGGCCATATAGAAACCCGAACTGGCAAGAATTGATTCCTAGGCGACCGGTAATGCCGCCGATGTTTGGGATCTAACAATTTATCAACGGCAGCGCCAAAAAAAAAAACTTAAACAGTTGAACTCAATGTACGAAAATTGTGGTGATATCCGGGATCGATACTATGGCGGTGGTGTCTCCCAAATGTCTGTGGATATTGTTGGACCGGTTTTGAGTGCCGTCATCACGTGGTTTTGGTTGGGGTTGAGCGGCGGAGCCGGAAGCACTTTACTCTGGTTCTTGTGTACGTGTCATTTAGATTAATAGACAGCCAATACGCATCACCGATTTAGCAGCCACACCCATAAGTCGTCGTACGCTTCGTACGCGCCTAGATTTGGTCCAACAGATGTAGAGTAGCCTTTGAAGTATCCTTGGTCGAGCGGAGCTTTCCGAGTAATGAATATTGCGAGTGACGATATTCGCAGTCGGTGATGATGGTGTTGTGTCTGCCGCTTCGTTGTATCAGGACCTCGACACATTCCGCCACTCTCGGTCACCATTTTGTAACAGCACATAACAGCGAGACAGTTATCCTCAGCACTCAATAGGTGTGGTCAACCTGCAGCGTCCGAGATCTCCGACACTCAATCTAGGTGTCATTGATGGCCGCATTGTTTCGTACTCTGAGAGACTAGTGACTGACATCGGGTATGCGTTGATAAAGCGGGCATTGGACGAATTGAACAAGCGGTTGGTACCATGCCGCCGCATTTGCATATTCATGTGCTAGTCATTTCGGGAGGGATAATGAGATGATAACGTAGCAACGATTCGTGTATAGTATTTGATATTTTCCTGTACGTCATTGTATTAGGACTATATCCATAAATCTCTATGCTTAAGTGAATTCATACCCTTGTTTGTTGCGCTTTGGTGGTTCTACTTAGCATCAACTTCGTTGCATTTGGTTCCGATCATAGGGTAGGTGGGATTCGTGTGGTCGGGAGAGTCCATACCATTGTTTGTTGCTGTTTGGTAATTCTGCTTCGCGTCAACTCCATTTCATTTGGTTCCTACCATTGTGCAACTCCTGCGGTGATCGGGAGAGTCTATACCGTTGCTTGTTGCCCTCTTGTGATTCTGCTTAGCATCAGCTTCGTTGAGTTTGGTTCCGACCATAATACGGGAGGCGTATATATCCTTGCCTTAGGCAAATAACTGCTCGGGGTTGATGTTGAGCTTCGTCCGTTGGCGTGTGATGATCCGTTGTAGATATTGGGGATCGAGTGGGGTAAACATGTCAGAGGAATATGTCTTCCACAACCGGACTCATAAGCTGCGGCATATTTCTGGGTGGTAGACATCGCTCGTCGTACAGTTGCGGGATAGACACCACCTACGGGCAGGACCGCTTTTCGTCGTCTTGGTTGGGAGTGCCTATGTACTGTTTTTAGCGGGCCTGTTCTGGCTAGCCAAACATAAGCGATTATCAGTCGTATAGGGCTTACGGCGATGGATGACTGCTGCAAAGTTAGACAATGATATTTTCTCAAATGCTCCGCGATGTATTCAAGATTTTTCTTCGTGATGTGAGATAAGATTGTTTCACGCTTTCTTTCTGCCATGTGTCAATTTTGCAAAATGTGAAACCAACGGTGCTTCACGTCTTCGTTTGGCTTGTGTTAAGGGATAAAAGGAACACTTAGAGCTGTCTTTGCCGTCATAATCAGATGAACGAAAGAGAAAGAGGGAGAGAGGGGTAGTAGGTTCTTATGTTAGGCGTTTTGCTCCAAGGGCGGACAACAAAGTCCGTATTGTATATGACACCACCATTATATGACAGGGTTAAAAATTCGTGGTGACATGGATGAAGGTCGCCGAGCTACACATCAGAAGTCCCATATGACCACATTAAAATATCTGTTATCCATGTTTCCACCACACCACCAGTGAGATGGTTGAGTAGTAGCTCCATGATCCCTGTTGGTGTGCTGCTAATGACCTGAATCGGCCGCACAAATGAAAGCCTGACGAGAGAATTACAAGATAGGGTATTGCGTGGGGTTGCTTATCGATGGACTCAACACGAAGCTCGCGCATGAGCAAATAAAGAAATTAACACCATGCACACTGCGCAGGCGGAGAACGAAAAATATTGCGCTTTGTACCAAACTAAGCACTAAGGAGTTAGGCAAATAGTTCACCTACTGCACAACGTTACGGAAATCAGTCTGCTCGAACCACTGAGGCTTCCTGTGAAATACCAGGAAGATCACGGTTAGTCCGTCTACTACTAAGTTAAGTCTATTAATAAAGGTCTATGATTAATAGAAATATTTTGCTGGTTCTCGTGTGATAGTACAGAGAGCTACGGTTTATTGCCAATGCCGCTGATTCTCCCGGTGTAGTTCCGGGTCATGGTTAAGTCCGTCTACAACGAATGTAAGTCTATCCATAAGGGTCTATGATGGAAGCCTTCCACAGAAAATGTTTTCCTGTTCTCATGTGACGATAATACGGAGAACTGCGGCTTTATTACCAATCATATAGGTGGCATTGCCATGAACAGAGAGCGTTCGATCCTTCGCCTCCACCCCCGGATCAGCAAAATTCATTACTAGATTTGGTCAGTCACCTGAACCAATCGCATTAAGTTTACTTGCCGCATACCACATGTGGTTTATCCGAGAGGTGTAGGCGCGAGCAAATGAAACCAGATGGCAAGGGTAAGAATAGAATTCTATAACTGATTAACATCATACAACATGTGCCTTAAGATCTAATCGGGTCCCCCACACCTATGTATCTATACGTAAATCCAGGAAAATCAAAGCTCAAAACCTGCGGAGGTAACTTCTACCACCTTTTTTCGCTCTCTTGGGTGTGCCTTATAGGTAAGTTCGTGCTACCCTACTCCGGATCAAAGTTGGGCTGTACATTCGCTTTTTACAAATTGAATAAAACACGCCGGAAAGTGAAGTGGCTTAAGAGTTAAACGTCTTGGACATGGGTTGTCAGGCGGTCATTGGCTGTGCTTGAGTCAACAGACAGTACAACCCGAGGGGAAGATGAGCTGAGGAGTGCCCAGGAAAGTAATGATATTTCTCAATATGGTGAAAGTTTTCGAATGCTAAGTCATTAAAGGCAAGAAAAAACTCAACTATGGGCAACACTGAACAGGCCATGAGAGTAGCCATACAACGCCTTCTCTAACTTTAAAAATTACCAAGGTTATGTGTTAGGTTATGCATATGGGAATGTGGAGAGGGGATATCTGAAAACACACACTGGAGGCTCCTAATATACAAGTATCAAGGCATATCCCACTGCTAGTTCTAATTCCTTTCTCCTCCCCACCATCGACTTTTGTTACTCGTATGTTTACTCGTTATATTGTGTTCGCACGCTTTCGGAAGTACGGACCCCAGCTTCACCCAATCCTACGCACATATCAAGCAGCTATCGCGCCTGGGCCGGGGCTTGTCGCACGTCGTTTCCTCGTCACATTTCGCTGAGGTCTACAACATGTCAGATGGCTAACTGCTATTCATATATCCAGGTCAAGCCCTGTCAGCATAGTTCTTGTCCCAACCAAAACTTCGGGCATACCATTGCAGAAACATGCCTCCATTCAGTAGTACCCACCAGATCTGAAAAGTGTTGGGTGGATTTCGAGTGCAGTCATCAAGTAGCGTTGGGTTAGGGTTGAGCGGCGGTGCCACATTCACTTTACTTCTTGTGTACGTGTCAATTAGATGAATAGACAAATCAATATACGCATCACCGATTTGGCAGCTGCACCATAAGTCACCGTACGCTTCCTTCTGCACCAGGATTTGGTCCAACAAAAAGAACGTTAGTAAAATATCGAAGTGTAGTACTGATACCAGAGACACCACAGCCATCCTACACTGGACGTTATTGGAGGCTAATTAAATCGCTGTAAGGTTTGTATATATTACCCGGAGCTGCGGTATTCATAATTAATGAACATCAAACAAGCATCAGATTAAATACAATTAAATTGCGCGGCACGCTGTGATGGGATCACAAAATCCGCCTGTCAGAGCACCATCGACCGAAAGCATCAAACCAGATATATGGTTCAGCTTGACCGAGGGTTAGTGGAGGCAAATTGGCGGGCGGGACTCGACCGACGGTTAGTGGGGGGGTGCCTTTTGTCCGACGGCTGGCGGAAGCGAGCCTTTTAGCCGACCGAGGGCGGGCGGAGGAAGGTGGTCGAAACCTTGAGCTTGAGCCAGAGCTCGCGCTTGGGAGGAAGCGGAGGAAGTCAGGAGCGAGGGTAGGGGGTATATAAGAGGAGCCGAGCGGCGACGTTAGGCAAGCAGCGCCTTCAGCCACCCGCACCTGCGTAACGGTTGCTAGTTCTGCATGTTTTGACTCTACACCCAGTGAAGGGCTTCCAGCCCAGAATGGGAGAGTCCAGGTGGAGCTGCGGCAACCTTGTTTATGCTTCGTTTACTGTCTCGTTTCGGTTTTTACTTTCATGCCATTTTTGTACTGCAAATGTTTGTATATGACTGAATGAAAAGCACATGCTGGGGGAAGAGCGAGTCCACTAGGTAGGATACACATGACACTACTTACCTCAAACCTCGCTATAAATTCACTCGGATCGGGTCGGATCCAAATATCCAACGGGAAATACCTACACCCAGTTAGGAGATCCTGTTACGAGGGTTGGTCCCGATAGTCCAAGCTTTGGGTTTCGTTCAGCTTACCACTTTCGGTATTGTAGTATTCGGAAGCAAGCGTACGGATCCAGGCTACGATATAGCACCGCCCATACTTCCGCAGCCTACAAATAACCCACTAAGCATAATTCTATTCCCATATTTAAGAACTTTTGCAACCCCTCGCCTTCACCACCTTCCACCCCACTTCTCCAAAAACCCAACAATCACTCGCAATACAGAATCACGTTCTAGGTACACAACGGTTGTGCTATACTCTATCTAGTTGACCTGATGGAGGACTACCAAGGAAGTAATGTCATGAGAATGTTGCAAGCCAAGGCTGAAGAAACAATGCTTCCCTCTCGCCTATTTAATTTAGTCTGGAAAGTTGGATCGAGACGGCCATTATAGAGCTAGTAGGTAGCCCACTTCCAATTAGTCCGGCATAACTAACGTAAAATTACCTGATTAATTGCGCCGACCTTGAAAGTCAAACTCTGCAAGAAGTCAACCTTCGCAAGAGTACACCCAACCCATGGCTCACGCAAGCTTTCCACAACACGGAGACCCTTGGCTGTCCCCCTGATTTATCCAACTTCACGGCTGAGGGAGACGGCAAAATCAGCACACCCATTAAAACTTGGGTTATCAGGACCGGAGTCAACAGATCAATGATGATGCTCTTGCTGTTGTTTACCACCATAGTTGCATGTGTGACTGGCATATTGATTGGAATGTTGACCTATAATGCGGAGTTGGGATTTGGCGTCGCTGCGCAGTTTTTGCTTTGATCACTGTGGTGCAGTGGTTGGCAGTTGCGTATATGAAGGGGCTTGGAGGCGGCAGACGAGTATGATAAATGTACTTGTAACTTATATAATGCCCAATGAGATTTCTTACGCCTTCGCCCGTCTTGGACGCTGACGACACTTGAATTACTACTGTAATCTAACCCTAAACCTAGTATAACGTGTTGCTAACCTTGATCCGGCATTCAACGCACTATTCGCTTTGATGATTCGCGTAGCCTTGTTATATGTTTCTTGAGCAGCTAGGCCGTATTCATAAATTATCACTCGATATGCTCATCGCTTTCCATGTTGCTTGATTGGTCTCTGCTTTCGTATGGCCGGAGATGAGTCTCGTATGACCGGAGATTGCTGTCGGCCTGAAGGGTCTAAACATAGATGCGTACGCACGCATTCACACTTGTACTCTCATATATATGGCCTTGTAGCTCTCTTAGATAATACACAATTAAGCTTCTCTATCACTCAACTTTGAACATTTCATGTTGCTATGGTACTTTGGGGAGAACCGTGTGTGTAGATTCTATCATACAGTGAAGAGAAGGAGGGAATGAGAAAGACTCGATTTATATACAGAGAATCATGAGCACGAGGAAAACGTTGATGCTTCGCCATTCTAAGTTACTCGCCACCGGATATATAACATTACATGTTACAGATGTACATGAGCCGGAGACATGCTACAGATCTAATACACGGTCACTGAAGCAGGGGCTGATGCCTCCTGTATATATCTCGAGTCGTTCTCCTTCTCTCTTCTCTGTACCGTAAGTCTATGCACACGGTTCTCCTCATATCGTAACATTCAATGTTGAGTATCCGGTGGCAAGTGACAAAGGGCAGCAAAGGAATACCCGAAGATATACCCGAAATCCTCTATATATATGCTATATATGCCGAGTCTTTCTCCTTATCTCTTTTTTCTGTACCACTGAATCTACGCACACGGTTCTCCCCTTCCATATCGCAACATTCCAGGTGGGTGCTCTCTAGGAGTTGTACCTGGTCAAGAATTGGACCGCGAGCATAATGAGACACCGAGTTACACTGATAATTGCGGTAGTGGGAGCGTTAGAGACATGTATATTATTGTACGTACGCCGGCCGCGCTAGAGTACTAACCAATTCATGTGGAGAAGCAACTTGTCAACACCGAAACACCAATATTATCTATTTTACGGTAATACATACATGGGCACGGAGTTATAGCCACTTGCCAAGACAGTTCTGCGATTGCTTCTGTGCTAGCGTAAAGGCAAATAACAGATCTGGAGTTCTACTATAAATATTTTAGTCATCTTCCCTACCGAGGCGATCATCTCTGCATAGAACAGGATGCTCAGACTCAACGGTGACTCCAGTGCAACGACAAAGAGGGTTAAGCTTAATCGGTACTAAACAGTACTTCGTACAAGATGCGACTTTGTGTTAGGGGTTAATTGGCCGACCTTGGGGAGAAACACCGAAATATTATTCGGCAAACTCTTGCGATATGGAAGGGGTGAACCGTGTGCGTGTATAGTCTATAGTACGGAAAAGAGAGAAAGAGAAAGACTTGAGATATACGCCAAAAAGTTATATACCTTATGCCATATCAGATACCCTACCATCAGTTCAGCTGAAGGTTAGTTCAGTCAGGTTTATATATGTAACAGGAATGGTTCAGTTAGTCACTATTAATATTCAATGATTCAGTACTGAGTTTCGCCAAGAATTTCTTTGACTGAGATCTAGAGGCACGCACCTGCGTAGGGGGGGGAACTTATACCGCACTCAACGCCTTAGTGGGCGATGTTAAGATAGAGAATATTCGGATACTTAGTAATAGGAATTCACGCCATTCTAACAGAATTCCGGGTCACTATCCAGTAGAGGCCAAATCACCACACTGACTGAATAAAGACAACCGAAGTATGATCTCACCCCTTCAAGTGAACGTGCAAGATACCACTGGTAAAATCATAAAGAGCTCCTCCGCCACTGCATCGGGGCTCATCCAAATGCTCTTTTTAATTATTTTGTAGTCGAGTGATCAGTTTATACATTCAGGTGACACGGACGGTCGTCACGGCAACTTGGAGGTCGTGTTTTTTCAGAATCATCACACAACATTACTTGATTCGTATCTATCACACCGCTGTTGCCCATTAATTACTCGGCTGCTGCATTGGCCTACGGGGATTTGAAGTCTTGTACTAAGATCATTACAGATCAATAGTTCTAAGGTTCTCTGACCTATAACTAACAAAATAATATCAGCACGTAGGACTCTAAGAGTCAGAAATGCGCTTCTCTAAAGGCACCGGAAAAGGCACAAAAGACATTTAAACGTAATTGAGTTAGGGTTCTTTTGTCAGGAGGAAAAGGCACCTTGGAAAAGGCACTGGAAATGGGGCTACACAGTGCTTTCTAAGAGTACCTTTTCTTGTGCCTTCCTCTCCATGCCTTTCCAACCCAAGTCATGTTCAGTACTTTCTCCATGTATCGTTCTATGCGTTTTTGTGTCTTGCTCAGCAAGGTGTCTTAAAATCAGTAATGAACATTGCACTTGTGATCCCAAAATGAACTATCTAAAGGCATCAATAGAGTGCTAATCATGACCTTGACCTCTCATCTCCCCTCAATGTACCCCTCCTTGTAGCCTTACTCTACGGTGCACTACTCTGTCTATGAGACTACTGCATTGTTTGCGTAGTCTAGATCGGTAAGGCGATGGTGACGGCAACGGTGCAGCGGCAGTGATGTCGGCGGTGGTGTTAGTGGTGGTTTGTCATAGAGATCCTGTGGCTGATGGAGCTGGCGATGGGTGTTATAGTAGGAAGGAAGCTCAGCAGCTAGTTGACTATGTGAAGTACTATTCAAGGTACTGATTATGGTTTCTCTGCATTTGACGAAAGGCACCCATATAATATTCCTCAAATAAAGGCAAGTTTGATAACGGCATCTTTGTTAAGATTCCAAGTCTCGAAAAGGCAATAAAAAATAACGGACAAAAGGCACCTTTGGTGGAGTCTAGCATTTTCAAAAAGTTACAAGCTAAAAGGGTACACTGTAATAGCACTCTAGCTTCCATAAAAGCACAAAAATCTGCGCTAGTATGTTTAATGCCTTTTTTTTACTATACAGCTGGTGCCTTTTCATTTCCTATTCGTATGGGCAAAAGGCACGAAACACATTTCCTACTCTCTTTGAGGCTACTAGAAGAAGGGCACGAACTTTATCCCTCCCTGTACGGAAGAAGAGAACAGATTAGAAAATGTAATGGGCAAGAACATCCAAGGGAAATCTGAATATCCGAGGAAAATTAATTAGGCAATTACAAGAGCGAGCGATATAAATCTAGGATTTCGTTCTCGTCCGGCGCTCTCCCAGTATAAGTTCAGTGACACGCTTGGGCTCCTCCGGAGATCACCCTTGGCCAAACCTTGCTCCAGATCTAGCAGTAGTAGAAATTCCTCTCTTAGATGATATATACAGGCTGAAATGCACCTTTATCACTTCAGATAGAATCGAGGCTTAGAGTCGCCGTGATGACGTTTGCACCAGTGTAACTCGATCGTTTTCAATCGACGGTTGTGTTAAAAATAAGCCTAGACAGAGTGACTGGTCAGATGGTAGCTGTTACAGCTGGCAAAGTCTTAATGATCTTGGCTTTCCAACAATGAATGGCCGAAATATTTGTTGTGCAGCTGCCACGCAACCACCCACCACAACCCTACGAGTGCAGTTAAAGATTTATCTAGTATTTCCCGCATAAAGTGAGGAACATGTTTAATTCCGGAGAAATTGACTCAACAGTCGTGCAAAAGGAAGCATAACGTAGTCATGGACGATCACTCACTTTCAGTGAGTTTTGTATAGGAGCTAACCAAATTTGGTACCAGAGCTTGATATAGTTCGAGAACAATCTGTAATTATTCACAGAATGGGTGTCATTTTTTAGGTCTCGCTGATAGCTACTTAGCTCGCGGAGGGCTATGCTATCAGTTTTACTAATGCATTTGGCCGGTGACTATCTCGACTGTACTTATAGGCTGTCTGCTTCCAATTGGTGCCCGCTTTTCATCCTGTAGGCAACAGTATCTTCAGCCCTCCACCAGCTGTTAAGCCTTTTTGTCTTTCTCCGGGGGAGAAACCGTACACAAGTTTAATTAGTCTTGGCTGCGTTGGTAAAATCTATGAGACTAGCAGCTTATATTAGACATTGCATGGTAAAGCATTCCAACTGCATCTAGGCGGAAAATTATTGGGACGTGTGCCGACGCAAGGCGCTGCAATGCAACCACCTCGAGTGCGGCTGAGAGCTCCGCCACGAAGCATTCTCGCGTCAACTACACTTGGCCTCCATACGCAAACAGGTCAGTTCTTAGCTGGTTGCTTAGTTAATAGATATTAGATGCGTTGCCTTGCCATAAGTGAGTTCCAACCCCACCTCCCTGGAACACTTCACTTGAATTTTTCTTCGTCCATCATGTATTTCCTACTACCCATCACATTAATCCTTTCTCTTTTACTGTCGGTATCTGCACAGGATACTACTCCGATTAACCAGCCGCCTGTCCCAACTACGGATGCACCCGTCGGCCCGACTACAACTGAAGCTGCACCACCGCCGGTAGATACGACTACAACTGAAGCTGCACCACCGCCAGTAGATACGACTACAACTGAAGCTGCACCACCGCCGGTAGATACGACTACAACTGAAGCTGCTCCACCGCCAGTAGATACGACTACAACTGAAGCTGCACCGCCGCCTGTAGATACAACTACAACTGAAGCTGCACCGCCGCCTGTAGATACGACTACAACTGAATTTACACCGCCGGTAGATACGACTACAACTGAACCTGCACCGCCGCCTGTAGATACGACTACAACTGAATTTACACCGCCGGTAGATACAACTACAACTGAATTCACACCGCCGGTAGATACGACTACAACTGAAACTCCACCGCCAACTGATATTCCATCGCCAACCGATATTCCATCGCCAACCGATATTCCATCGCCAACCGATATTCCATCGCCAACTGATATTCCATCGCCAACTGATATTCCGTCATCAACTGATATTCCATCGCCAACCGATATTCCATCGCCAACTGATATTCCATCGCCAACTGATATTCCATCGCCAACTGATATTCCGTCGTCAACTGATATTCCATCGCCAACTGATATTCCGTCGTCAACTGATATTCCGTCGTCAACTGATATTCCATCGCCAACTGATATTCCGTCGGCAACGGGGGAACTGCCGAGCTCCGCCGAGTCATCCTTTCCTTCGGATTCGGGTACCCCAATCGACACTGGCTCCCCCGTTCCGACGGACACTTCCGATTCAACCAGCTCTGGAGAATCATCTCCATCCGAGAGCGACACTACCGAATCCCCCCTTCCCTCTAGTGTAGTGCAAGAGCCCACATCCTCCGATGCTGCAAATCCAGTCACAACAACCTTCGCACCTCTCACCGTAACCGTCTCCGGTGCCCCTGTCGAAGTAACCTTTTCCGGCGAAGTAATCCCCTACCCAACTCGGTCCGGCGCCACTCCTGCACCCTCAGCATTCGTGGATGCCACAAACCAAGCCTTACAAAGTGACCCGGATATCGCAGTGTTCGCCGCAGTCTTGCAACAAATGCCCGATATCATTGGCTACCTCGATGCTAGCAAGCAGTATTACATCTTCGCTCCTTCAAACGACGAGGCCGTCAATTTTCTGCAAGGCGGAAGTGGACTGGCAAAGAGACAGCAACAGCAAACACTTGTTTCGCCGAATGTTGTTCAGCAGGTCGTTGAGAAGGAGGGGGATTCGACAATCCCGGCTTTGGGGCAAACATTGATTACTACATTATCCGGTCAGAGTAAATACTCTAGTCTCGGTAAGGAGGAGGGCACAAGAGTTGTAATGAAGGAAGCGACTTCAGGGAACGGGTCACAGATAATAGTATCGGGACTTGGTATGGAAACTGTGGTTCAAAAGGAGGGGGCGAATTTCGACCATGGTACTATTCAGAAATCTAATGGGTAAGTCACTTCATCCTTTCTCGTTGCTTTAGCTAAGTAAGCATACCACAGCTTCTTCACGCTCCCTCGTGACCTCAAGGAATCCTTCGACCTGACTAGCGGCACACAATTCCGAGCCGCACTAGAAAAAGAGGGCCTACTAGACAGCCTAAACAAGCGCAGCAAGTTGACGATATTTGCGGTGCAAGATAGCAATAAAGAGCAAGCAAGCAAGACCACGCTAGAGCGGCTTATTTACGAGGGTCTCGCATACTCACCTGATCTGAGTGACGGCAGCTGCCTGAAAATGCAGGGTGGAGGCACAATGTCCGTTTCGCGCAAGAATGGTGAGTTTGTCGTCAACGGGGCTAAGGTTACCAAATCGGATGTCATCACGAAAAATGGTGTGATTCACTACATGGAAAAGGTAATTCCTCAACCTACTCGAGCGACGAGCAGCAGCTGACAGCGCACAGCTTGCGGCTGATGACAAAAGCTGCACGCCCAGTCGTCGTAGTATTTTCAAGCGACAGGTTGATTCAGGATCCGTGAGTGCTGCTGCTGTTAGCATAACAGCGGTTGTTGGGATTTCGATTTTGACTATGTTTGGGTTTTTACTGGCTTAAGGGTAAGGATAGCATTTTAGGTTATGGAGATATCGAGGTATTGGCGTCAAATTTTTTTTCTTGGGTCTGCCAGGATTTATGTGGTTTCAATAAGTTAATTTTCATGTGAATGTTTTTGTACTGGGAACCGTGAATGTATTTCATGTTAGTTGGAAATAGCCTGACGAATGGTGTGGTTGAAGTGCATCAAATGATGGTCCAGAATCTAATTTTAGTAGGAAAATGTGCATAAAGTGTCTGATCAAAGTGCGGATTTCTAGTTGATGACCTCATCCCAAATTCATCTTTTGCTGGAAATTAACTCTTCGCCTGGGGTTAAATTCGCTGCTATTCAAGTCATTAGTGTAGGCCAACATTTGGAGGACTATACCGAATAATTCCATCTCCCAGGTATGGTGAATTCCATCGTTAGTACCCAGTATTTCACAGTATTTGTACCTTCACTTCTTCTGACGTTACACCGATCTGGCGCAATACGTCGTAGCACAAATCGAGCTCAATGGTGAACTCTCCTCGGCATGTTGCACACCCTTGATCGACGACGCAGACAAAAATTGGTTGCCAATGGATTCAAAAAGCCAAGCAAAGCCCCACAAAAATTTCTCAGTGGGTGTGCAGAAACGTAAGTGGGTGTGTGGAGAAAATGCCGACTGGTGGGGGCGGGATGAGAAGGCCAGAACAAACGAACGCGCGGCATCAGCAAGCGGACTGCGGAACAAAATCGTCATGCAGGAAACCATTGCCTGTGTGGTTGGTTGCTACATTGGGTTAGGGTTTCTGCATGTGTGATGGCACCAGGCTTAATCGAGCTCGCCGGAGAAACGTTTGCCCAGGCCGCCAAGTGTGGAATTATCTTCCATCACGCATAGAATGTGGCGTGACTGTGCCAGGTGTAATAGTTATAATTAGTATTAGACCGATAGATATCCTTCTCTGATTGCACCCACTTCACTCTCTTCAATTCATCGAGGCTGAGCGGGGTCGCAGAGCAAGACAGTAAGTGCAGATAAATAGCGACGAAGAATGTAGTGTCTCTACTTCCTTTTGTCGAAGACAAATAGCAGCAGCCGTGCAACAAGCCATTTAGTTTCCTTCGAGTTCTAAGCCTACCTGCTGTCAGGGTGCGTGATCTGAGAATAGATCGATAACTGGATTCCCGGATGCGGCCTGGTTAGTCCGTTTTAGGCTTGGCAGTCTCAATCTGAAACACGGGGTAGCCTGCGGGCACACGTGCATCCAATTAACGTCACTCTAGCTGCGCGCGTCATAAATCACATAAGGAAAGGGAAAAAGCATCCGTAGAACTAGCATGGTCGCCGTTGTAACATCCTTCTGGTGGCGACATCTCAAGGCTGTGTGTATGCGCTGCTTTTACTTGTCAAGTTTCTCGCTTGCTGGACTTCAAGACTTCAAGGCGATAAATACCCTGTGAACTTGGGCTTGCAGCGGCAAAAAAGACGGATATATCCTGATCGTTCCGTATCGGAAATATTGTGTCCTTGTAAGTATATATGGCGTACTGATGACAACAAGTGCGATAACGATTTCGACTGTATACATTGTATATATCTGGAGCAGTAAGTGCAAGTACACGTTTGGCACCTGCGGGAGTGATCGCGAGTGATATGTCATGCCCGGACATCGCTTTCCATGTATTCAACTCATGTTTCAATGTATACGCAAAGTATTTATGACTAGCAAGTAACCAACAAACGAAGGACATCGTCATACTCGTATCCGTTTTTTACCAACAAGCACTTATTAGTGCTGTGCATCCATCCGGCGATTCCGATCTTTGCTTTCAACGGACTTCTAAAGACCAAGAAACATCAACCACTGGAAACAACGAGACTATATCCAGACAGCCTGCCAAGATTGGTCATGGGCGGGTTCTCGGGCGAAAAACTCTGCGGGGTGTCTCGGGGTGGCTTCTAGACTGAAGAATCGCCAGCGCTCAAGGACGGCTGGAACGATACAAAATTGGCTGACGAGATGGCCTGGCATACATACGTTCTTGTAAGACACAAATTGATGGAGTTAGTACCGCAGCAGTGGGGCCACGCACGGGAAGCGGGGGAATCGAGGAAAGGGGTCGTTCTTTGCTACGTCGATTCATTTTCGACGACGACTGATGTATGGCGAAGTTCCATCACTTAAATGAATACTATAACACATTACATTTCCCCAGCTATTTTTGTATCTTTTGAGCACTCCATCCGTAAACACACCCCAGCGATGGCCGTGGGCTACGCCGTTGGTCATATGCTCATGTCTCTATTTTAAATGAACTAGCCCCGCAGAACTAGCGGAAGATACGACAGGTGAAGAACTGGAGAGGCAGGAGGATGAGAACACCTGCCGCAACCACCTGGGTCACAAACTATCACTCACATTCGCGAGCTTTCGCAATGTTACGAATGTAAAGCGGAGAAAGTCTATATTACTATCCAAGGAAGAAGCTCTGTCTTTATATACATGAAGGCTTGGAACTCTATGGAACTCTATGGAAGCTCACGATTGCAAATACCAGTGGCGGTGGCGAGTGAAAACTCGTGGATGAGTCTACGACTGTGAGTCCGTAGCCTGTGAGTCAATTCGGCGATCTCAGTGTATCGGCGACTTCCTTTCAGGTCATATAGTAACACACAACATTAACTATGGTATTAAGCTAAGACTACATAGCCTGCAGCCTCATTGTGTCAAGCTGGTCGAAGTGTTAGCCTAGAATTAAAACCCCGAGCTAATTCATACTTTTGCCTCCCTAAAATCCTGGGATAAGCGTTACCAATGCATCTTGAACTCACCACTCTTATTCTATACCTGCGTTACTAGTTGTCATCTTTAGCAAATATCAACTTGGGGATTAGGTAGAGCCTAAAGAAAAGTACTAAGTAGCAGTAATTATAGATAACACGTGCATGAACCCTATTAACACTGGCTCCAGAGTTGAGGTGATAACTACCTACCACATCTTACAGTGTAATTGACATCTCGCTTTACACTTATCATATAATTGTTCGCGTTAACATTCAAAGTCAACTGAAAATAACTGCTACTGCGTTTTCGCATTGCGCAAACAAGACGAGTGATAATCAATGATAAAGACGAACTAGCAATAGTCCGAGCAGTCCAAACTGCCAGTTCTTTGGCATCCTAACATATCTACGTACCAAAATAGTCTCATAACAGTTGAGAATCCTGTCACTCGGTGTCCCAGTCTGAATGGTATGTGGTGAACCCCTGGACTTGTGGTTCAGATAAAGTTTTAAGCTAATTAACCGAACCCCGGATCGGCAAACCGAACGGATAAATCGGCTAAAACCCCCGTCACATTACGGTGATGCTGCCTGGCTAAAAACGTGGATGTTATCAACTTCACATACGCAAATCCACGGATTTTACTAGCAATATATCACCGTGATGAGTATCGGTATTACTTAACCCCTAGAAGAGGGTATCGTCAACTACCAGGATCAGTTTTGTCTAATTTATCAGTTGTTTTAGACAGTTCACGGATGATGTTGCTCCGACTGGCCATGGTCAGTTCACGGGGTCCCACCTTCCGTGAATGGACCAGTCAGATCAACGCTCCGTGAACTGACCGATATATTTATTTGCTAATTACACTCAATCAAAAATAATCATTACTCTGTACACTTTCATCTTGATCCCTACACTCTGTTGTATCCCTCAAATTCGTAGCCCAACTACATTTACACTATGCTTGAGGTCGTCGTTTAAAACCGTCTCTTCTTCCTTCTCACTGTCCACTCCCTCAGCAGTGGATATAGTACTGGAAGTAGCAGTCGATGCAGAAATTGCCTGACTGGGTGACGCTGAAGGGTTGTAGTTAATTACTGATGGTAAGGTGAATTTCGATACTTAGATGTGACTGGAAATATGTGATCCTGATAAAGTCTTTTGATCGATTCGAGGCCAGAATATAGGTATCATATACTAGAGAAATAATGGCTTGACGTAGTGAGAATAGAATGGCAACATAATAATCAGAGTTTAAAGCGGGCATATATGTATACATAGATCATCTAGTTAGTTGCCTAGATGTACATATACAGGCTGATGGTGATGCATGTATACTTAGATTATCCATTGCTACGGATTCGTACGCATGCTACTTAGCTAGGTTGAAGGTACGAAGTTACGTTGATTACATTCAGCTAGGTATAGCCAGCTGAGTGCGCATACGTGTACAAAGAATTTGGTGGATAGTACCCTCTGCGAAGTGACTAGTCAGTTCACAGAGTGTAGTGACCGGTTACTCCGCGGAGCAATATCCTCCTTGAACTGACTGTAACATTAATCTTATTTTCATTATACTTCCACAGACATTCACGGAGATGTTTGGATGAGATGTGCGATAATGATTAAACTCCATCCTTCACTCCTCCATTCAAATTGAATGACAAATTCTGACCATGCTCTCGTGAAGAACAAGAACCAAAATATCAAAGAGCTTAACTTCCAGAACGTTTTATCTTACCGCCATTCTGAGCTCGGGGACCTTTGACTAATGGATAGTCTCGCCTGGAGTGCAGGAATAACTGATCTAATAACTGATCTTTGTATACACACTTACGCCAGCGATATTGGAAATAAGTACCGGGGTTCGATCATTCGTTCGATATTTCTCTGCCCTCCAGCGGCAGTCTAGTGAGACGGGGAGATATTACCTGCGTATCCTCAGCTGGAATGCGGCTGGCGCGTATTTGTACAGGGACTAAGTTTGTTAGATGAAAGAAGCAGCTGCAATGGCAGTTGTTTCCAAGATAATAGAATCTCTACAAAGGACAGTCCCGCCAAGTCAAAATGTTCATAAAGTATCACTCGCATACTGCCGGAATGACCTTGTTGCATCGTGAGCCTCACTGCTCAGGTCCGTTTGATATACAGTTGGTGTATGAAGATATGCCTCAGGAGAGCGGCTCATATTAGTGCAAACGGATATGCAAACGGATATAGATATGGATACGAATATGGCTGCGGATATAGGAGTAAAGTCTGTATATATACGGGCCTTCAGGCCTCGAGAGATCAGTCAATCAACAAGTCTTTCTAGCATCCAAAGTAACAGTCCTTGTTGTATGTGTACCTGCATCGTGAGTCTCAGCACCGTTTGCTGGCTGGTAAGAAGTTGGTGTTTCGTATGAGGATATGCATGGTCTGTTTCAGGATCAGGGAGAGCGGCTCATATCAAGATAGTGCAAACGCATATGCAAAACAGATATGGATATGGGAGCCTCTATATATACGGGCCTTGGGCCCTCGAGTCAAGTCAATCAAGAAGTCATCAAACAATCCAAGTAACAGTCTTTGTTGCAATAGTGGAGGGGAGAACCGTGTGAATAGACACTTACATACAGAGAAGAGAGAAGGAGAAAGACTCGAGATATATATGAGAAGTGTACCCCTTACTACCAGCCCCGCTAGCGGTCAGCTTTATATATACATGCAACAGTCCTTTGTTGCATATATGCATGCGTGTAAACAAAGAGATCCTGTTTCTGTGCGTGGCTGCTTTCTACAGCTGTTCATATCTTACACGAGAGCCAAGACTAATTCTTCACTGAATACTATCAATCATCATCCTCTGTAAGTAACATCCTTGTTACTCTAGATGGTGGATGGTTGATTCACTGATTTATTGATCTATCTATCAAGGCCACAAGGCCCATATATCCACAGTCTCCTATATGCGTACGCAAATGAACTGATCTGAGACGCGTCACCTTGATTCTGATACAAGCCATATCCTCTTCATATAAACCTCCATCTTCATACAAGCCTTTATTCATGCATAACATCATCCAAGCCGTAACGGAGGCTGAGACTGACGATCCAGGTACATATGCAGCAGTCCTTGTTACATATCCTGTTGACTAGGGATTTGGCCCGGTGGCTTGCCTAGTGTTCGGTGCTGGCGGGCTCGGGAATGTGGCCGGTGGCTTGCGGCCCCCATTGGCCTCGCCTGCCCCCACCAGCCTCGCCTGCCCCCATTGGCCTCGCCTGCCCCCATCGGCCTCGCCTGCCCCCATCGGCCTCGCCTGCCCCCATGGCGAGGAGGAGGGCTCGGCACTGGTACTCGGCATTGGGCTCCGGCTTTAGCAGCCGGCATTGAGTTTTCCTTCTCTTTCTTTCGTATATAAGTCCATAGTTTTCCTTCTCTTTGGATCGACAGACAATTGAGCTTCTTCATCCTTTGTCTTTTGCTTTCAACATATCCGGTTGTAACAGGGTGGCAACAGGGCGGCTCTGGCATACCCGAAGATTTCCCCGAAGGTTCTTTGTATATATTTCCATTCTTTCTCATTCTCTCTTTTCTTTGTGCTAGTTTATATATATAGTTCTCTTATCCCTATTGTAATAGTGTTAAGGTCTCCTGAGCAAATTTCCTAAGATGTTCCGGATTTGTAACGTTGCAAATTGCAATCCTTTGGTCCGGAGACTGAAAAGCGGGATATCGCCTCCAATACAAAACACTCTTCCAGTTGTTGGTTTCATTCAAGGTAACTCGATTAATGTGTCTTGGACTTTAGATAGGTCACCGGAGTATTTCTGTACTCCTCTGGAATATACTATATATTGTTTACATGTATAAGGATGATCCACCGCCGTCTACCCGCTCTTCGTCATTCCCGAGGGCACATCCCTTCATACCGCACAAAGCAGCCGTGTATCTTCAGACTATCACTGAATTCAAAACTTCCCGAGGTAGCTTCATACAAGCACCGAAAGAAATGTACCCACTTGTGCAATCATCTTTCAGCCTAGCGTCGGGTTTATAGAACTGCGGGTGATGACTGTCTTGAACAAAAGATTGAAACCCAAGCAACTGCTCCGTACCATCCGTTTTCTTGACAATTACAGGTGCTCCACTCCAACCGTTCCAGCCACTCGACGCGTTTAAAGGTCTCCATAGCGTGCAACGGCTAATTAACCCATGGATATCTTCTGATTTCCACCGTTGGTCTGGAGGAAAAGAGCTTTGATTACGCACGATTCCTCTTCCAACTGGTTCTGCCCAGTGTTTAGGTATCCCTTGGCCATCGATGTGATGTGAACCCAAAACATATACCCTACTCCTCGTATCTATCGCGGCATCACGATACCATTCACGAGTTGGACTTTTCATTTCGGATAACATACGTAAACTCTCCGTGCCTAGTTTGACTAAGGATATATCAAATGGGAAGCCAATAGGATATGACGTATCTTCCGAAGCGTTTTCGTCATAAGTCTTGTGAATATTTCCGATCTATTTAAAATAGTCTACGTCAGTCAACCTGTACTCCAAACAGAAATACGAATTTGAGCCAGCTGGATTCAACGCGAATACGGACCTTTTTGTCTGTTCCTGCTGCAAAAATCTCAACACTTTCCCACCACTTTGTCACCCAATTTCCAGGTTCCTGGGGTTGATCATGGGCTGGAATACCATCATTGAGAACCCGTCCTAGAACTGTGTTAAAGTACCTGCGAAAGAAGCTAAGCTTAGGCTGCGCTCTGTAAATCCGAGGCGCAAAAGCTGCGTGCGAGGCAATTGTGATAACTTCCTCCAAACTACCGTTTATCAATAGCTTCACCCCAATACGACAGCGTCGACACCGCCCGACATGGCTCGACAGGATAGCCGATTTAACGTCGATTTCGCTTCCACACCTAATTGTGGGCGTTATACTTATCTCTTGAGGAGCGGATGCGCGTCTGGCGGTGGACTCATAATTGGCCTCTCCTGTAACAGTTATTTGAACTTGGGTGCGACCTGATGTTGTGGCAGGACCTTGTGTGCGACCCGATGTTGCAGAAGGACCTTGTGTAAAGTACGTGACTTTCAATCCTCCAAATTCCCTGGGCAAGTGGGATGCTGCCCATTCGAAGTCGAAGTCACCGTCAACCCAAAACTGGCAGAAGCCATTGTAAAGTATGTAGAATGCTAGGGCAAATGGGAAGGATTCGATCAGACTAACAACTGCCTTGTCTGGAAGTTCCAAGTATGGGTTAAGGAGCATGGGAAAGGGATCAGGGGGGCACACTGTTCCTGGGTGTATATAAGGCGGCGAATAGACTTTAGGTTACCATCAGTCCGTCATATCTTGATAAAAACGAGTGAGGCCCACAACATACTTGGTATGATGACAGGTGCACCGGCAATCCTTAGTGGGATAGTACTTTTGATAGTGGTTGGGTCTTGGAAGAAGGTCCAGCAATTATTCTCGAAGTAAACCCCCCAGTGTAGATTCTCATCAGGGAAGGTATCACGGATACTCTCCCATGTTTCCTCTGTGACGGAGATATCATTCATTGCGTATCCCTCAGGAGACATGAACTTTACAAAATGTTAGCCAACAAACATCGCTTGGGAAATTATTATTACTTTGGCCTCGGACAAATTTGCCTTGAATGTGAAAGGCTTGGGATTGGACTCCATTTGGGGGGTCGTGGGGCATTCAGCCGGTTCGCTTGTGTCACTTATGTTGGTATCATCCGTGCTGGGGTGGTGACTGAATATGTCGGGCCTTGCGTCTTCCATTGGTTCGTCTTCCGACCAATGACCCCTATACTCATGGACGCTACCGGCATCTGTATGGGATCTAGACCACAAGCCAGAGTCGGTAGTCCCGGCGCGCGATCCGGACCACAAATCCGAGTCCTGGGAGAGCTCATTTCCGGCGGTATTGGAAATGTGACTCGAACGATGGGGAGGTAAAGTTCCTGTAGTGAAAGGAGAAAATCAATGCTTCTGTATAGGTGGCTTCACTAGTGGTGGTAAGGGTTGTAGTAGAGAAGATAAATTTATCTCAGAAACAGTGAAAGTAAAAGGATCGGGAGGAGACTGACTATCTTTAAACTCAGTCCTCAAGCTCTCCAGACGAACCATAACATCCACTTTTTTCTGCCTCGCCTCTCTCAGCTCCTGGTCTCTCCTAGCAAATTCCCGTTCCGGCTCCGAGATCTCTCTCAAGATCTGGTCTCGAGTTCGCTGGTTCTCTCTTGGGTTCTTGGAAGACTGTGGAGAAGGGAAGTCTAATTCTGGTTTACTGTTACTAGTGGCTTTAGAGGGAGCTGTTGACATGCCGCTGCTGTCTGATCCAAGATTGTGGACCATCCGCATATGGGCTCTCAGGTTTGTAGAGCGTGAAAATCCATTAATGTGCCGTTTGCAATCTAGGTATGGACACTTGTGCTGCGCCTTGCTGTTGTGGAGTTCTTCGAGATGCCGATTCAAACCACCCACCCAACCAAAGCTTGGAAGATCTTTGCAGCTCTCAAAGTGGCAGCAGTAGGGGCGAGTGTGCTTATCATAATGCCTCCTTCAATTCTCGTCAGTAAGTTTCAAAGTAGGAACAGGAAGGAGTACGAACCGCCAATCGTTCTTCCGCGTGAAGACGCAGTCTTCCTGCCTTGCGTCGCATTCAGGATATGTACACACGAACCTCCCATACTCGTCTTGTTCTGACGAGTTGATGTTTAGGAAGCCCATGGGACTTGCAGCGTGATGGCATCAATAAGGATCTCCGTTGCTTCCTCTTGGGATGGGTGGGGTGGGTAAAGGCATTCAGAGGGCTCGTTGCCCCAGGGGACCTGAGGAATTGCAGGTGGTTGAAACCATGGAGGATAGCGTTGGCGATGATGGTGCTGGTGCTGGCCGGCTTCCGAAGAGCCAATGTAATGTTCCTCTTCATCTCCAGCAGCATGGTGGGGAAAGAGCTGTGAGCCTCCCCAGTAGCCCTCTTGGTGTTGCTCTGAGTGTTGGCGATCCATAATTAAGTGGTAATATCAGGTAGACAGCTGTGTCGATAGGTTCCGCTTGCCAGAAGTTTTGATTAGTCCTTGAACAGCGATGTCAACCGTCCAAATTCTTGCCAGGACGGACGGGACGGCGCCAGAACCGTCCGTCCCGTCCAAGCATGTCAATGACGGCTAGACGGCCGGGGACCTGCCGGGGACGGCACAAACCCCGTCCCCGGCAGTCATCCACCGTCCCCGGCCGACATCGGGCGGTTAGAGTATATACTTGGATTAAACCCAATGAAGCCTTGATAGCGTGCGGTAAAATATATAAATACCGTGATGCACTCTATCTATGTATAAAACCACTGTGCAAGAGCGAAAGTAAAGATAAATGAAGTGTTTACAAAGATGAACGAAGTACCTGCTCAACAAAGTGCTTATCAGCAACCTACCAAATCGCTTGGGTAATATCATTCAGGCTTGTGAGTGTCTGAATTCTTGGGTGACACAAGGCTTATTCTTGGAGCAACAGAGTCAGACATGGTTAAGATGGAGCAGATGCAGAATGATCTTGCTTCGAGGTCAAGAGATTAGATGTAACTAGTTTTATGAGATTTTGTAATGTACACTGCACGAGATCCATGGATGTCGGCAGATGACGGCCGGGGACGGCTACTTCGCCGTCATTGCCGTCCGTCCCCGTCCTGCCTCAAAAAGACGGCGCCGTTTCCGTCCTGCCCTCGGACGGACGGTGACTTTGCCGTCCGTCCCCGTCCGCAGTGATCCCGGACGGACGGGACGGTTGACATCACTGTCCTTGAATTTGATGTACGAAGGCTTCTTAGTAGCCGAGAGTACAAACAGATGTTTGTTGGAAGTGAATAGATAGTATAGACGATAGCGTAGCAATAGCCTGGCAGAGTAGGAAGTAGGTCGACCGGTCTAGTTTCTTGTAGGAACAAGTTGAAGGATAATGGACCTGCTGGCTGCTTAGCAGTAGGATCACTGACAAATGCTCGAGTTGTCAGAGTCATCCAGTTGGTAAGAGTAGCAGGAATGGTGGGTCACAGTGAGTTCATATAGAACATTAGGGCCAAGGATATAGAGTGATATAAAGTATTACTGGGTAAGTTAGAGAATCCTGGATGCCCATCTAAGTGGCGCAATGATAAGAGTCAGATTCTAAGCACTAGAAACTGATTTCAGATAATGCTTAAAATTTCCGCTCGATGAGTTGTATTGTAGGTGTGGTTGCACCACCGAACGTGGTTACGTGGGATTGGTTTTGAATGCAGGGTCATATATAGCGGCAACGTATTATATGGCCGGACGTAGGGCGAAAGCCCGGAAGACTCAAGTTCACAAGTGTGCAGAAGTCTGTTCGACGGCATCCTGCAGTGTTATCAGAATTGCCCATTGCTACTAACACAACTTGTTGTCATTTAAAGCATATTTTAACAAATTAAAGTGAAAATAATTAGATCCGTCCTCCTTCCAGCGGAATCGTCGCTGTTCTGAAAACAGCCGCCAATGGTACATTCTTGAACATGGGCCAACAACTTAAGTAAGCACATTATTAGCACGATTCTTTCCCTTCTATCAGAATGCATGATGTATGTGCAAGTTACAACTTCCGAAAAATGTATTTTTAAATATTATAACAACCTTTTCTCTCAGGGACAAAATGAGAAGTAAATTTTCATGCTGTAGCAGAGAAGCGCCTAAATTAAAGGAGCACCAGAACTTAGAAAGCAAGAAGGGAACTATGAACTCTATATTTAGACAGGGCCATAATCAGTTAATTTCGTGGGTATTAAATGAGCGTGTCTTGTGACACGGAATAATGTATCTAGTTCTGTTCTGACCACGTGGAATGCTGACCTTGGCAACGCTCCACGGAGATCTCCAGACAAGTTGCGCATACTCCGCACAGCATTCCCCCAAACATCCCCATATTTCCACCTGTCCACGATCGTCACAGTTTTAGATATTATCCGCCGTGCAGCCACTTTATGCCCGAACCGAACTCCACTGAACGATCAAGAACATCAGAAGAGACCTGTACCTGACGTCTACTTCGAATTGTCGCTTCAATCGGACGTGGGCGGTTCGAGATTACCGTATTTCCTATGTTGTAATAAACAATAAGCTTACATTCAATAGCTCCTGCACCGATCACTTCCAGATTTCCAGGTCCGCGGTATGCAGGACGACTCCTCCGCGGCGATTTACAGAACCAGCGCCGTTGTACTCTAGCTCTTCGTCCAACGCAGTGCCAGATCTCAATGTAATCCTCCTGCGATCGACACTCTATCGCCGCCTTGCACTGAGTTGGAGTCGCGAGCGGTGAGTACTATATGTGACTCAAGGTGTCATCGCCAGGGGAATAACGGATACCCGCTACACTGGCTACAAAACAAAGTACGAATTTAATTTAATGAGATAGGGTACGGGGTTGTAGTATAGGGTACTTTTGCTAAAAAACGCTGCCAGAGGAATTGTCAGGATCGATGCAGGAGTTATCACTCGCTACCAACATCCGGAAAATTTGGTAGCTTCAGACAAATCGTAGACTGAAGTAAAATCTTTTGTTATACCTCACCATCTAGATATGTACTTTCCAATCACCTTGTCCGGCATCTTTCGATATGATATTAATTAGAGGTCAACAATCGAAGGCGGCACAGCAAAAATTGGTGCGAATACGAAGCAGAGAACCGTGTGCATGTATAGACTTGAGGTACAGAGAGAAGAGGAGAAAGACTCGAGATATATTCAGGTGCCTTACCATTAGCCACAGGTACAGTGAACTTGTATCAGGTCTGTAACACGTCTCAGGTCCAATATACTGTACCGGCAATTGCGAATGATCCGTAAGCTGTCAGGACAAGTGTATGTATCCAGATCAAACACATGTGTCAGAGTTAGAACCACATTGTACAAAATATTTTTGCTCTCAGAACCCAAAATAAGATGTTTAGTAGGAGGGCTTCAAAGCCGCTGCGGGTTTTGGGCTCTCAATATAGACAACGCTCCAAAAGTCGACATCATATGTGGATATGTATCATATCTATATTGTGTCAGTCACTGCCTGTATCTTGAAAATTATAGGTCAGAAAAAAATGTGTATCATCCGCAATTGCTGGTACAGTATGTAATAATAGTCGGTGTTACTCTGAGTGATTACCCATGACGGAACAACCCCATGTGAGTTGCAACGCATTCCAAACTTGTTCCGGTTTCTGAAACAGCGTAGGAACTGATATATAATACGTTTCTAACCATGTTTTAGCATTTTTGGCGGTTTCTTGACTTTGAGGGTGAGAAGTCTCAGATCCTCCGACATGTGCGTTACGGTACAAGGTCCTAGCTCGAGGGTTCCTGAGATTGAGACTATTGGGAATCTCGATATGGCGGTGCAAACACTACGCTGGCCTAACGTTGAAGCCACACCGTCCGGCTGGCAGAGGTGTTTTGATTTTCTTCAGCATCAATAGTTCTTCTCCCAGGTACTAACTAGAGATAGCACAATTGCCAAACCAGAGCGAGAATTGGATTTCAGTTATTTTCCACTTCCCTAGCTCGCTTTCATCGAATTGAGTCTATCCTCTGCCTGTTATCATCACTTTCGTTGCTGTTCATTGTTCTTACCGCAATAATCATCGTGTTACAAATGCCATATACTCGCATAAAAGCAAAACCACCCGCTAGCTCCTCAACGACGTAACGGCCTCTCTCCACTCCATGTGTATGCTTTCGATTGTTCCCTTACAACCACTCCAATCAACTCGAAGCCGCGACAAGTTATTCTACTACGCTAGTGGCTCTTTAACTCTCACGACCTAATTTACAAATTCACCTACGGTATTCCTGCTACACCCACTAGGTTACTCTTGCAATCCATTGACTATAATATTACCTTACTACATTACCACGCTCTTCCCGCTACCCACTCGCATGCGCGGCGCTGTCGTTCGCACCCTTCTGGAACAAACGCCAGACCGTGCTCTCGTTTGTTCCCCACACTTCCAGGTGAGCTACCATTTGCGCAAGTCTCTATACTAGACTCATGCACTTACATTTTATCTACATTGTTCATCTTCAGCGAGACCTTCATCATGTGTCAAGTAAGGAGTCCGAAAAGTCCGAAATTTATCCAATTCCACCAGTCTTTTTCTTATCATACATTTCCTCGCAAGGAACTCGGGATAATTCACATGCAATCACAATTTCCAGACTCGCTCCACAAAAAAAGAATTGATACCATGAGAGCTTTATTCAATAGCAACCACCACTATTTAGGCTTCTTTTTGCTTTCCACTTTCAGGTAATTTCTGATCGCTTTTTCCTCTTTCAACATCGTCTGCCCCCCCGCATATCAATCCTGCCTTTATCCGTATTAAACGTCGTCCATACGCTTCAATAAATCCGCGGATCCTATCCCCGACAGCATTCTCCAGAGTAACTAGGCTACAAATATGTCCCTCAATGGCTGTCAGTAGTTTAAATTACTTATGGTGACTGCTGAGCTACCGAGAATGCACACTCCATCAACCCCGAACATAGCTTTCTCTATAGCCCAAGATTGGTAAAATCGCAAGGCAAAAGCCATTCATGTTTAGTAGTATCATACCCCACGCAGTAGAGTGCTGAGTGGCGAAGCCAGATGAGCAGCAACCCTGTTGCTGTGATGATGCATGAAGATCTAGCGAACTAATAGAAAAAACACCACTACTCCGACGATGCCCACAACAGACGGGGCTGCGAATAGCACGGGATGCAGGACCGAAAATGAATCATGTTTACCAGAGTACATGTATGACATTGACCTGACAATAGAAAATATTAGGCAAGTCAGGTAGTGCCTACTGCGGGACTGGTTTGATAACCAACGATGCTCGCAATAACTCACTAGTAGTATTTTGATGAAAATCCGAGAGAGTCAACTTCTGGGTACGCGATCGTAGAGTCTCAATAGTAAACAGAATTATTGGGAATCTAAATCGCATTCCCAAACGCAATGAATTCAAAGTCGTGAGGTGTTGCTGATTTTTCGCAAGGAACTTGTGACCCATTAGCGGCAGTTGGTGAATTTTCACGGTGCATGCATAATTGGCTCGGTGAGACGCTTTTCCCGCTGCGCAGAAGCTTGTACTTAGGACCAAATTTTCCAGCTTAAGGCTCCAGCAAACAACTCCTAGCGCTCAAATCGTGCCGAACTAAGCGAAGTACTCGGGGCCCACCATCCGGTATTATCCGCTGCCGTCCCAGACTCCAATCGGAATGTCTCCGAGCCCCCAAACATGCCATATTCCATTCCGGACCCGGCATCGCCGGCTACCCAACTACCGAACCGAAATCTTGGGGAGTAGTATTTACGCTAATAATCTTTCGGGTTTTTAGCCCGTGTCTTAGTACTGCAACTATACTAGATTACAAAAAGATGAGACGAGAAGACGGCCGCGCAAGCCAACTCATCTCGATAGCCACCTAGACATGACCACACCACTTGATCACATGGCTACCCGGGAGTTTGATATGAAGAGAGTAGGTAACAATTCATTTCGTACGGATTACCGGTGTGGACATGCTTCGGGCATTGCTCCTTCTCTACCGCTCTCCAGGCATGCTGGGTCTGTAGGACTAGCACTTGGTGAGGTTGGCAACCATGAAAGGGATATGTAGCAGTCAAGTATAAGAAGTTTTTTTTTTATCGCTACCGGAAGTATCTATATGAGTAGTTACTGGCTGCGAGACTTAGTAAGGCTTCATGTTGCATCACTCGCCAGCGTATGGGCGATCATGGAAAACAGCCAAGATATGTAGTCCCAGCTACAATCAAGCCCCACACTGTCTCGCAGCGGGTTCCGCTACAAGTCCGAAGGTGATATAGTCTCGTGTGCAGCTCTACGTGCGGCTGGGCTGCCGCAGTGGTTACTGATTAAGATGGCGTAAGTCGAAGGTCCTGGCTTCTCTATGTTGGCAAAGGTATGGCATATAGAAGAATGACCCCGGTTGATGAGCCTATAGTAGATTACAGCCCCTCACCAGAACCCAAGTGTAGGTTGTCTCAAGTCAAAGCGTGAATTTGATGGACGGCAAACCATGTTGCACTGGCATTACCGAATGGGCAAATGCAAGAGTACACATCCAAGCTAATTCAACTCGGCAAGATAGTAAGGCAATGACCCTTAAAGTTCGTGATTTTCGTTTGCCGTAGTGCAAATACCACAGGTTTGAGATTTAAAACTGACCAGGTGTGTAATTTACACTTCATAGTTTCAGAACTGTTTAAGATACATGTCAACTGTTTTCATTCAACAGCTGTAAACCTCCCGCTAGTTATTGTTTAAAACTACAGTGGGTGTGGTTTAAGACTCCGCCAGGTGTGATTTAAGTTTCTCAGCGTATAAAACTCACAACAATGAAGTTTTATAGACAGCATGTAATTCTCATGATGCGGAGTGACTGAGGGAAGTGTGTACATCCTACGACAGCATGAATGTACATAAAACACCACCGAGTACCTATATATATATCGTGTTTATCACACGATGGAGGGATGTATGTTACATATATATGACCTGAGCCGTGTTACTGCCCTGCTACAAGCTTACTGAAACCTGAACTGATGCTAAACCAACAAGTCTCCTGTATATATCTGGAGTCTAAGTATGTCCTTCTCTCTTCTCTCTGTACCATAATCTGTACGCGCACACGATTCTTCCCCTTTATATCGCAACAAGTGATGCTAAATGTGATGATGGAGAAGCTTGATCTAAAAAGCTGCAAAAGGCATTCTATATACGGTAGACTATGTACGCATGTGTACGTACTCATCTATCAATAGATACGGCTAAATGCCATCAGCCCGCATGAGATCCAGCCCAGTAAGCCGTCGTAAGGCTGAGATCTATATATGCGACAATTGACATCGTGACGGCACGAGTGATGTTACATGATGTTGTATCTTTCCTCATTCAAAACTTGATCCGGTTTGATGAACAGTATATCGGGTGGTATGCAACGAGATTTAATTTTGTTCGCACTGGTTGCGGGGGTCTTAACCAAAGGCTTCTAGCAGAATATCTCCTAGCCCTTACAGAAACTGCGCGCAGAGCCCCAGCCTCACAACTTCAATACCCGCGCCTTGATCACTCTTTCTATATGAAAGCCGACTCCGTTGGAGCTTTATCTGCAATATCATGCCGGCAAGGGGAAACAATCCACAGGACGAGAGCAATTCTTTTCAGTTATACCGATCTTAATGGTGGTAAGCATCTAAATAGCCTAGCCAGCAACGTAACTTATCTCTTTATGATGTTATATCCTGTGCTGTTTGGGATCTGACACCTTCGACTTCACCCGAACTGATCCCTTGAATAATGTAAACTGTAGCGGTCTTCGTGGATAATCACTTCCGGTAGCCAATATCTATGTTTTAGTACGGGATGATTCTTCCATGCAGTAATCTAAGTATACCTGGGACTGTAGGATTCCAAGAGTGATATGCGGAACTACCTAATATGTCAATGTGCATACGTTGAACTTAAGATATATATAACATCCACCACCTTTCAGTAATTTTTAGCTTACATGCTTTCTCTTCGCGGAGTACCTTTCAACACAGAGGCCTATCATGACGCTACACTAGTACTGAATCCCGAAGATGCCGACCGTGGTGTGATATTTGTCAATATTTACACCTCCTAACAGCTGATGTACTACCTATAACTGCTTCATTAGCTTAGCACTCGGTAACGTCATGGTGTGATTTTATTGTCAAGACTCTGGTTACAGAAAATCTAATGCCATTTACTAGACTTCGCTGCAATAGAGGTGCACGGGTATGAGCTACATGATCGGGAGGGAGAAAGTGCTCCGAATCTCATTCAACATATTCAACGCGACAGTCTGGTTTACAACTAACAGGTGCCTGTATATAGATAACTCAATCCCTAGATATCATTTCTGATTTTGAAGTATCGTTTGTTATGAGTCCCGCTGGGAGAGGTTTATGAAATTGCTAGTTTCGCTGGCAATACTTGGCATCAAGCAACAAATTGACACAAAGACGACGGGACAACACCTTCCAGAATGCTTCTGTAACACGAATTTAGATTCCGTACTTTGGACATCTCAGGGTAGGGCATGAGATACGCATTTCTTACAACTTGATCTCTTATCTGTTGATGGTTATCACCCTGCCACAGTGTAATTGATACACCCTAGTGAAATGGAAGCTGTGTCAATCCAATATTGGCGGATTTGGATAGAGGTCCAGCCTGAGGAAAGCTCATTTCAACGAGTATATATACTTACCAATACACACTACGGGATTGGACGGGAATTGGATGTACCAATACCTTTTATTTCGTGCCCAGCCGCATGCTAGCTCGTACCTAGTAGGTAAATGAGGAACAGAAGTTAACGGCGGAGATGTAGGATCTGCTTGAACTATCCAAACTTGCGAAAATTCGGCTCAACAGTCGCGCCACCACGTTACCTAGGTCTAGGTACGAGAGATCCTCATATTCTGGCCTTCTCGCTGGTTGTCCCATAATAGTGAGTGAGATAAAATATGTCGCCTCTTAGCTTAATGTTTGTCTTGAATCTAATTACGGGTACAATCATCCCTCGTACAATGGCTATCGCAGAGCCGCAAGGTTTAGCAACAGCTCGGCTAATTCCGCCGGAGCTTAGCCGAATCTCGATCCGGAAGGTGGGGCATGAAGAGCGGGGTTAAGCGAATGCGAGATTTGGAAATAACTCGAGCGGAAGGAAGTATTGCTAATGGTGTGTAGGCAAAGTTAAGCCGCCGGAGATGTTGGGGCTACAAGATTGGGGCTATCATTATTTCTTCATCGGCACAGCTGAGGCGCCTTGAACTGCAGGTAGCTAGTTTGTTTCCCTCGCATCGGAATGGATGGATGGATAAGTGCAGCCAACAAGCATGAGCTGGCGAGAGGAAGCTACTGCATTTAATCTCACTCGTCACATTTGCCATAGCAGTTGTTACAGATGTACATGATGTTACAGGTCTGATACACGGTCACTGCTGCAGGGGCTGATGCCTCCTGTATATATCTCGAGTCTTTCTCCTTCTCTCTTCTCTGTACCATAGAATACACGCACACGGTTCTCCCCTACTTCCATATCGTAACAGCAGTTTTGAATAGTGTGATACTGATGAAGTCTCTTGATCTATCTAGAAGACTGAATTTATGTCTAATATAAATTGAGAACTGGAGTTCCCGTCAGAGGTCGACGGAGTGGCGATCGGAGTGGCGAGTGGGATTGGCGAGTAGCAAGAGTGAGACCTCAGGGTGTAGCGGTTATTCTGACGGACCTCTCTAGACCTTGTTCTGGACCCAATAGTAACAACAGTTGGGCTTACAACCGAGAGAGATATGTACCTTTGGATAAATAGTTTCAGTTTTTGTAGTTCAGGATTCCGGATTACAGTAAAGTGATGGATATTACTGAAAGATGTAATATAAAATAAATTTATTGCGTGTTGTAACGGTCAGAGGATTTTCTGCGGCATGCTCTAAACATGAGCAGCACTCTTCGAATGATGATAGTCTCGGCTTTATTCACCACAGTTTCTTCGCGGTTATCTTTCCTGAATGAAGGACATAGATTGTGCAACCGAGATCTGTACAATTAGAACTGCATCCGCTTTGTTGCTCCACCGATATCAGTCAATATTCACCTCACTAGGTTAATAACATGCCTAATAGAATTAGCGTATTCAGCACTTTACTATAATAGCTATATTACGGTATTTTACACTACCACTACACTACACTACAATACGGTATCGTGTTCAGCAGCATTCCTACTTACCATGACCAAGAGGTGCACGCAGTTCGGAAAACACCCGCAATGTTAGGTCATAAACCACAGGAGCAATAGAATAAGGGTGTAGTACAAACAGAAATGTTAGAGGGAAACAGCTGAAAAGTTGTGAGAGATTCCAATTTTTTCGGACCATGCCCGAAGACGTTAACATATGGTCAGTTTTGTCGGGCCTCTGTAAGCCTTATAAATGATGAGGGTCACCCTTGTGCAGATCCCTCGCACCTAGCGCTATGAGTTTATCATAACGTCGTCGGTGCGGGAACTTATACAGTAGGGATCCTGGACACCCCCAAACTGAGAAAATTGCAACTCAATGTCGAGTGGTAGCAAAGGAGGTGGGTAACAGTTACAGATTAACTGGTTTCCTTATCGAGGAAGAGAGTAGTAGAATGTGAGGAAAATTGTAACTTCATCTGGGAAAATGCTATTAAAACCTGTTGCTAGCTGAGTTCAGTATTCGTACAGTAGTGTCTCATACAAAATTCTGCATTGCGCATGAGCATTTGTGTCATCATATCATTTCATGAATTCACAATGTCCATCACGGAAAATTCACCCAATCACACCAGTAATCGGCTTGTCCAGATCGATGTGCTAGGATTGGTGTGCCTGTGAACAAGAGAAAGTGAACCCGTATGATTTGCAGTTCAGATTAAGTTTAATGCTAATTAACCGAACACCGGATCAACAGGCCCCGGCAGATAAACCAGCTAATATCGTCAATTAGTAAACGGCGAACACGTATGTATATCAGAGCTGAGAAGTATGAGGAAAGGAGCTGCTGCAATAACAGTATAGACGATACTATCTCTAGAAAATGTTCTGCCATCGGATTGACTGGGTCATGCAATATCACCCGCAAACTAATAAGACGTCCCTGTTGAAATACTGATTGCTAGAAGCTTGATTCTACTATCTAAGAAGGCCACAAGGCCATATATATATACGGTACGAGCACGTACGTACTCATCTAAATGTAGAGACGGCTGAGCTGTCAGCCCGTATCAGAGCCATCTCCGTCAGCCCGTATCAGAGCCAGCCCCGTCAGCCCGTATGAGAGCCAGCCCCGTCAGCCCGAATGAGAGCCAGCCCAGTCAGCCCGTATGAGATCTATTTATGCAACAGTCCCTATTGAAATAGTGATGCTAGAGAAGCTTGATTGTGAATTATCTAAGAGGGCCACAAGGCCATATATATATTGCATACAAGTGTAAATGCGTGCGTACGTATCTATGTATAGATCGGGCTGAATGCCATCAGCCCGACAGCAATCTCCGGTCATACGAGACTCACCTCCGGCCATACGAGAGTCATCTCCGGCCATAAGATGGCAGAGACCTATCATGCTATAGTCCCAGAATTTTCCTATAAAGGCCCTAGAACCGTCTCGCTGGTGGATACTGGCTACTAAGGAGTTTCTTAGTCCGGAGACTGAGCTGCGGGATACATCGTCTCACGCTGAACACTATTGCCCTCGATGGATTCACGTAAGGCAACATAATTGATCTCTTTAGATTTCTTAGCCCATACCCGAGTACAGGAAATTTTGATCACCTTCTCGGACATACCATATAATATTAACCTGCTCCTGAACATTGCCTTGGTAAATTATGAATCCCCCAGCCGTCTTTGTGCTTCTGGACGCAAGAGGCAAAACCCCGGCGGTCGCCGTGAGGAAAAACCCCTATCCTTGCCGCGTAGTATTACAAGGCGGGATAGATAGCACAGATGATTGGCTATCACTGGATCATTTGCTACAAGAAATGTTAGAGATTCGGCGTCATCCGGGGTAATCATCGGTTCCGCCCCTCTAACGACCACCCATCGGGGCTGGCCCCGTGGCGCAGTGGTATCGCTCCTGAAAATATAGGCGGGGTATACGGTCACAATGCTATGGGTTCGAATCCCAGTGCCAGCCCCCCGGTGTGAAGGGGACAAAGGGTAGCGGGTGGAGAACTCCGCCATCTAATCGGCTTGCCCGGAGGCGGAGGGGATATGGGGCTCTGTCATACTCTAATTAGAGTGCATACAGTATGAATAAAACAAAAAAAAAACGACCACCCATCTAACTCTGCAAACCACCCAGGTATTTGGTATAGTGGTGTCGCTTAGCTTAAGAATGGGAATAAGGTGGGGGGGTGGTTCAACCACATTAATACAAATTTATAGTGTTTGCTGATGTGATGGAAGCACTGGGAGGAAAATCTCGTTAACCATCATGAGTTTAACTAGTCTGTTTATCTGATCTCATCATTCTCATCTTATCTTTATTACGCCTTCTCCGAGCACACGGAGATCTCCGCGGATTAAGGTGTGTGTGTACCCCGCACTTAACCCCACTATGCACATGCAAGTGCAACTGCCGAAGAAACGTCATACCCTTTCATGTGGCAGCAGTTTGGGATCATCCGGGTGTGCAATTCTGCCGCTCTGACATCCCTGCTATTAACACAATCTAGACCATCGATATCACATTACTCCCAAAAGTTTATCCTGTCATTCAGACAACCACGACGTGTATGCATTCAGAAAGAAGTAAACCGATCAACTAATTGTTGCAATTTGTTTCATGATTTAAACGGCGTGCTAATGAACTCATACATACTCGTCAAGGAAACTAGTCTCGAGTCCCATCCGCGCAAGTCAGGACTCACGGTCCACCGATCATCTTTAATACCTATCACCTTTTCCCTCTATGGATGAGGATAGTATCCGCTAGGACCGGGGGGCAGTGCGGTCGGTTCGTTAGCATCTGCTGAATGCCCTTGAGGGAGGAGAGCACCAGCTGAAGAATTGTATGTATAATCAGCCGCACTTGTACCGCCCCAGTTTTGTGGGAACTGCGGTGGGTGTGCCTGAAGTATTTGCGGTTGTGGGTGGTAGTATTCGTGTGGGTGAGAACTCTGAACCGAATATTGTTGTGAGTTTCGGGAATGTTCGCCAGTAGAGGTGGAGTGGCTACGCTTGTGGTCGTTCTGGCGGATGGCATGTGGTTGGTGGCCATCTCTCAGAGGGCTGGGAGGACCTGCATCATAAAACGTTAGTTGTTTGCGGGGATCAGAGGTGTAAAACTTGGAGCGAGATGACAGAACGAACCTCTACCCCGGTCTCCCGGGGCCGGAGACCGGTCTGACGACTGGCGCCATCTACGGCGGGCCGAAAGTTGCCCATTGTATCGTGTGATTAATTCAACCGCAGCATCAACTTCTACCTGTTCCAGGCAAATATTCCAAAGGGCCTCCTCCACCCCTTTTCGAATTTCGAACTGTTTCCCACCTGCTGTGGTTTGGTAAGGACATATCCTCCCACCAGTGTCGGCCCTTTCCAAATGCTTAGTACGCGATGAGGGGTGTGAGAAGATGCGCATGCAATTGTCGCATTGGAACGATGAGAATTCCATATGCTTGTCAATCAGATGCGACCTAGCTCGTCGTAACGTTAGCTTAGGGCACAGTTGTACGCCAGGAGCAGAGAAACTTGAAGGAATGTCTTACCTCATCTCAGATGGAAGCTTAAAAGTTTCTGCACACAGCCGGCCGTTCTCAACAAACGTGCACCTCAACCCCTCACCCGCTCCGGCAGGGGTTAAATAGTGTCGATTCCCAACTTTTGACGTGCGTGTGAAAGGATTGGTATTGGACTTTGTAGCTGTAGAATGTTCAGTCGACTCAGGTATGTTGATAGGATCCAAGTAGGGTCCAAGCCAGGACTCAGAGTCCTGGAAGCGGTCATTTCGTGCGGTACTGGTGTGAGGGGGGCTTGAAATTGTTGATGTAACACTCGGTGGTGATCCTGGGAGTGTATTGGGTTCCAAGCTTGACCGGTAGGTTGTGTTTCTCGGGTGCTGTGTCAATCCTGGAAGGAGGTGCAAAAGAGGCTGTTCTGCTGCGGTGTGGAGTGTTGGGTTAAGATAATCAGGAGTTTGTACCAGATGATTTCGAGGTTCTGCGGCCTTAATCGGATGCACTTTTGGTAAATGATGGGACTTCGGTAATCGAATCGGTTCTCGCAAGTGAGCTGCCTGGAGAGCACCTGTTTCAGAAAGCAAGTCTCTAACAGAACCAGTCGCTAATCTACTCGGTATGGCTGTGTTTTGGTTGTTTGGAGAGGACGATAACGTAGTGCGATTGTGATTCTTCTCCAGGAGCGGAACAAGCTCATATAGACAATTGTTGAGCGTGTTCATGTATTCCAGTGTGCTGAGAAGCTGCCTATCAATATCGTCGCGTGATTCGGTCTCTTTCTCTTCATGTTCATACAAGTACTGCGATGGAGAATCTGTTTGGGGGAAATTGCGGTCTGAATCGAGTTCGAGTTCGAGTTCACGAAGTTCTGCACGCGGGGTAAATTGTCAGAATTAGCACGACATATGCTCTAGGTTAAAGATTAAACATATACGGGTTTCTGCTTCCGCGGCAAGCTCGTGGTTACTAGGTAGTTTGAGTGAGGTGGCTTCGAAACTTGTGAATACACTGTCCGGGAACAAGAGCTCGGCCTTCTTGATGGAAGCCGTTAGGCTGCGGTAGTGATCGGATCCAGGACTCAGTTCTGCGTATTTAGTGATCAGGACACTTGACTGTCGGGGTCATCAGACTTACGTTGTTCGAGTTTACGCGCGACTCCTGTGAGAAGGAAAACGACGGCATCTCTCAACTCCGCCGAAGTATTAAGCAATCTGTCCATGCCCCCATTTTCGGCTTCGAATCCATCGCCCCAAACACGAAGCCTCCCTAGCTCCTCGGTGGCGTGAAATTTTACACTCGAGGTAGCTTCTAGTGCCAGTTCGACTATGAGCGAGGCGAATGTACGGCAGCAGGTAATATAGAGTTCTCCAACAAAACCAACTTGAGGCGCATCGAGCTTTTTGGTCATCGTTCGGAACTTCTCTTTGTCGAAAACCATGGTGTTCCAGGGGGTTTGTGAGTTCATCGTGCTCAAGAACTCAGCGGAGGTGTTGGAGCGGGGAAGCAGGCAATTGGCATGATTTCAGGGTGTAAATATAGTCGATATATTACACCATAGGGCTAACTACTCTTCCCGATAGGGAGTATGTACTTTCTAATATGCTGCACATTGCAGCAACATATATTTGCGGAAGGTCCATGGGTTTCAATACCAATACAGGAAGGGTTTTCAAATGTTTACAGATTATCCATTTAGCTTTCGTGTTAGCGGTGGATTAGCAAAGCAGTAGCCCCAAACGCTGGTACCACACTCCGAGACTAGCAAAGCAGGATCCTGGTTGCTTACTTAAGCGGAATAACGCTAAGCCGAGATACGCTTCCTAGTTCCGATATCTTGACAAGAGTGATCCCACCTACGAGTATGTGTCGTCTCTCCACCGAATATTCGAATCATTGATCATACTGTAATAAAATTCTCTAGTAGAGGGAGAACAAGAACAATCTACCAGTACAACAAGTGAATTATGGTTGTGGAAGGTTGCCAAGACAATGCACTTTGCCTACCTAGGTAATACGGTGGCGGCTTCGCCGCCCTTTGGAGGCGCCCAGATAGATCTCCAGCCCAGCCAACCCAGAGTTGTCATTTTTAGCAGCTCCTATGCTTCCAGATGTATATGGCTCTAACATACTCCTAGAATT